>Ga0082335_1000130_pt1 | contig 199573 bp, 231 predicted proteins | sample Subgrocontami58m_FD_72375 | JGI IMG/M metagenome (GOLD analysis project Ga0082335, IMG submission 72375) | Subsurface groundwater microbial communities from S. Glens Falls, New York, USA - GMW37 contaminated, 5.8 m (SPADES assembly) (version 2) ... | reverse complement strand
TGATAGGCGACGTGCGCCTGAACTTTTACTTCCATTTCGTCCTATTGTATCTCAACGAGCAAGCGTTCGGGCTTCTTCCACCCTGCCTTGAAAGGCAGGGTATAAAGATCTGTTTCAATTATTTTGTCTGATCGATCAACATTAACTTATATTTTCGCTTCCATCGTTTGATTTCAGCTTCTCGCTTTCTTGCTTCGCTTTGAGTTAAATACGATTCGGTATAAATGATGCGAACAGGTCTTTTATGTCGCAATGACTTGGCACCAAGTTTGTCATCAGTATTATGTTCGAGTTCTCTTCGTTTTAAGTCTGTAGTGATCCCTGTGTAAATAGTTTTATCATTACATCGTGCAAGATAAAGATACCATTCCATATCAACATTGCGTTTACTCAGAAAATTTCTTCTTAGAAATTATTCTGAGTTTAGCAGAAAATTTTGTCCCAGAATATTTTCTTCAAAAATTTCTGGGTAAACTTCAAAATTATTCTGCGCCTCTGGAGGGAATCGAACCCCCATCAGTAGTTCCGAAGACTACTGCTTTATCCATTAAGCTACAGAGGCTTTTAAGGATTGTTGTTACATCTAGATCTATTGCATCGTAACAATGTAATGAATTATACCATCACGGATTAAAAGAAGTTAGTAAATACAATCGGATCGTTAGAACAAGCTTTGCTTGACAGTATACATATCCTATGACAACATAGGTTTCATGATCCGGAAACTTTTGCTACTTGGTATTTGGTTCCCACTCGTATTTATTCTTCTTATAGGAAATCTTGTTGTCTTATCAAGTACTGTTAATGCTTCAAAAACACAGAGTCCGTTGTCAAATGCCCCGCAACAACCTTCTGATTTTCAAATATCAAGCTCGTCTCAGTCTCCACAAGTACTTGGGACACACATTATCGCTGCCGACGCAAGATCACTTCTTCTGACTTCATTTTTACGTCAGCATAATTCACCTATGACTCCATACGCTGAGACAATCGTACAAAAAGCTGACGAAAATGGTATAGATTTTCGACTTGTAGTAGCTATAGCGATGTGTGAGTCAAATGTAGGGAAACGAATGCCTTCCAAAGATTCATTCAATGCGTGGGGCATAAGTGTCTATACGGGTGAAAAGTCAGGAGCAAAGTTCAAAGACTGGTTCCATGCAATTGACTGGGTTTCTTCATATATTAAAGAGAAATACTATGATCGTGGAATTGTTGATCTAAAAGAAATAGGCGCAATATATGCTCCTCCTTCCGTCGCAAATGGCTATTCATGGACGAATTGTGTTGAATCATTTCAGAAAAGCATTCTATAGATAGCTTCAAATCTGCCCCTAAACTTATAGTTATATTTTTATATATACAAATACTTATTTTGACGCTATAAAGTCAATGTTTATGTAATCTTCAAATGCCCCATAAGACTTGACAAAATACATGCTATAGGCTATAATCACACAAGATCCTAAGGTAGACCTTTCCAAAAATGTCTGCTTTGGGATTTTTTGATCATATCGTACGTCATATGAAAAAACACATCATAGTTCTGTTATTAACGTATATAATCTATTTCCAGAATATGCCGGTCGTCTATGCTCAAACACAAGAAGCTGGTGCGGCGGCCGGGCTTTTGGCTCACGTTGCCTTTGAGGATCCTCGTATTGCTCATTTAGAAAATTACCTTACGTCATTTCACTCTCCTCTGGCAAAAGACGCAAGACATATTATTTCCGAAGCTGATAGGCTACAGATTGACTGGAAGCTGATACCTGCTATAGCAGGAGTAGAATCAACATTCTGCAAGCGAATACCATCTGGGTCACACAATTGTTGGGGGTGGGGTATTCCCACAGGCTCCGAGAGTGGTATTGGTTTTTCAAGTTTAGCTCAAGGAATAACTATCGTTTCAGATGGATTACGAACTAATTATATGAATCGGGGTGCAAAATCACTCGAACAAATCGGCCGTATTTACGCTGCGTCTCCTGCCTGGGCAAGCAAAGTAAGATTTTTTATCGATCAAATTGATACGTTCTCGCAGTCAAATCCTCTCCTTCTCGATGTTACTATTTAATGCGTATTCTAGTTATAATCCCATATCCGTCGTATAATTAATTCTATAAAGCTCTCGTGGCGGAATTGGTATACGCGTACGCTTTAGGAGCGTATGGGGAAACCCTTAGAGGTTCAAATCCTCTCGAGAGCACAACGAAAGATTCTGTTCTGCAGAATCAACGTTGTTGCAGCGTTTAAATCTTCGATTTATTACGCGTCACAAATCTTGTAAGATCAAACGGAGTAATGGTACTATAAAAGGAATGAAACAAGTGTCTGTCTATATCATAATTTCACTCATATTTACTCTTTTCATGCATACGTATGCCAGTGCTTCTTCAAGCCAGGCGTACTCTGATTATCTGTATCAATTTGATGTCTATCGGCAAAAGTATACTGATTTTAAAGTTGCCAAAAACGAATATGAAAAATTTAAATCCTTAACGAGTCAAACGGAAGCGCTCAATAATACAATTTCAATGCTTTCCCAGCGTGATCTATTGCTTCGAGCATATCTACTGCTTCTGAATGAAAAACTCAATGAAGACCAAGGCCTAGGTGAACAAGATAAAGTTTTATACCGTACATTGATAAATAATGAAGTCACGTTTCTCAATAACCACAGTTCTCTTGTTACTGCGATTGGTTCCTTAAATGACGCAGATCAAATTTCTAAAAAATTAGAAACGCATTACGATATTCTCCAAGCATCTATGCGTCAGACCATCGGCGGAATATCTCTAGGCCAACTGGCTATTCGTGCGAAAGAATATGACATCGTTCTTGCAGATGCCAAGGCACTTATAAACACAAACCGTGGAGTTTTTTCTGCCGAAAAACAAACGACACTTGACCGTTGGTTATTGCAAATCACCAATACCAGAAGTTTATATCAACAAAAAGTCAACGATATTGCTGGGTCTATATCTCAGTTTAAGGATACCAGTATCAGTGAACAGGATAGATCATTTCAAAAAGTTCAGCGTTCCATAGGAGAAGCCAGGCAGTATCTTGTTGATGGTGCCAGTAACCTTAGGGAGCTTACAGAGGCAATTCGTTACCAGGATTAACTATGATAGAACAAACACCACTTGTACCACAACCTATTCAGTCACAGCCTACTCCTACACCCACTGTGCCTCCTGCAATTTTGATCTCTAAACTCCCTAACTCCCAGTCAAAAATGTATATGATCGCCGCTATAATAGCTATTAGCTTAGGAATCATCGGGATTTTTACATGGAATATCGTAACGCAACAAACGGTAAGTACAACCGTTCCAACTCCGACATCTACAAATACACCATCTCCGACCCCTGTCCGGCAATTATCTGCCATAGCCAGTCAAAGTGCATTTATGGTGCTTGACGAAAAAATCGCATCTCTTTCTTCATCAATAAAAAATTACATCATAGAGGATCCTAGTCTTTCACCACCGGTACTCGTACTACCCTTAGGATTTACTCAATAGGAGACTTGTTTACTTCTATTATATTGAGAATTTTTATGCTACACTGCCTGTCAAACCTATGAATTCAAAAATATTAAAATTACCCGATGGGACAATCGAATTGACCCTTACTATCCCTTGGGAAACGATTCAAAAAACATATGATGAAGTCGTTGAAGAATCAATTAAAAATCTGGAACTATCTGGTTTTCGCAAAGGAAAAGCTCCTCGAGAAATGGCGCTAAAACATATTGATACGAGCAAGGTCTACGAAGAAGTCATTCGTCTTATCATACCAAAAGCATATAGCGATGTTGTCACCAAAGAAGGTATTCGTCCGATCGTTACACCCAAAATTGAACTAAAGCAGGCAAAAGAGAAAACTGACTGGATCGTACGCGCGCTCACCTGTGAACGCCCCAAAGTTACCCTTGGATCGTATAAACAAGCAATAACTGATCTAAAGGCAGATAAAACGAAGAAAATATGGACGCCGGGATCTGATCAAAAACCAGAGGAAGAAAAAGCTGATAAAAAACAATCCATCGATGACATCCTCAAAAGTGTCTATGAAAACGTCTCTGTGACACTTCCATCGTTACTTTTAGAACACGAAGTCAATAGACTTCTCTCAGAGCTCATCGATCAAACAAAAAAACTCGGGTTAACAGTAGAACAATATCTTTCTTCTAGCGGACGAACAAATGAATCCGTACGGCTAGAGTATGCCCAACAAGCAAAACGAACACTGACGCTCGAGCTTGCAATCGAGGAGATCGCCGATAAAGAGGGGATACTTGTTTCTGATGACGATATTGACATGGTCATAAAAACAGCGAAGTCTGACCAGGAAAAGACGGCGCTGCAAAAAGAACGATACTATTTAGCTTCAATTTTACGTCGCCAAAAAACACTTGACTTTCTCTCCGCAATAGTATAAATCAACTCATAGCTATTTCTTTGTGTCCTGTAGTATAATGTAGCGGTATGAATTCAAGTAATTTCTGGCCAGCACCACCTAAAAAAAAGACGAATTATACCAACGATAGTATCGTTGAATCTCTTCGTACGATTGGAAGTGGGCTCGGAAGAACAGTCACCCAGGATGTACTTGGCAAAGGAGGAAGTGATGCTCTACAGTCCATATTTGGCACACTTCCCAAAGCTGGCGAAATGAGGCCAAATCAAGAAGTACCACTGAGACCCAAAAGGTACGAACGGCCAATGAGGGCACCATACCGCCCGGAAATAGATATAAAGAAATTGTCAGATGTTGATAGTATTCAGGTGAAGCAACAATTGGATGCTGTACGCATGGAACTGAAAGCATTGTCTTCGGCGATAAAAATTTTTAATCAGGATATACAAAAGGCAGTCAACGAGATTCCCGTCAATCCTGGCGTCTATCACGTCAATTTCATGGAGAGACTTCGTTCCGTACTAAAAATTCTTCGCGAGCAAATCGAAGATAGTCGCTCATGGTTGGCTCTATCCACTGGCCGCAAAAAGAAACAACAATATTGGGGTAAATATAAAAAACACGGTACTCAATTTGGCCTCTCCTCAGAACGTACGCTTGCAACGCAAGCGGGGTAATTTCCCTTTTGTTCTAACGGAAGTATAATATATAAGTTGGTTTACACGGAAATTTTTTTTGAAAATGTTCCGGGACACGTAGCTCAGTGGTAGAGCGCTGCATTCACATTGCAGATGTCGGGGGTTCAAATCCCTCCGTGTCCACAAATGGAATATCTATTTCTATCGTTTCATCTTTTATTTGCCTTTTTCATATTTTTCCTCACCCTTGCTTTTATTACCGGAGCACCGTTTGTGCCATCGACACGTAGCACTGCTAATAAAATGATCGAGCTTGCACATATACAGGAGGGAGATATTGTCTATGATTTAGGTTCAGGAGACGGAAGACTTCTGTTTTTGTCAGCTGATAAAGGAGCTGCTGCAATTGGTTTTGAAATTAACCCTCTGCTCGTATTTTGGACATGGCTGCAAAAAACGCTGTCTCTTCGCTATAAAACGGGGTTCAACCCCGTAAATCACGTCACGGTGCGCTGGAATAATTTTTGGAATGTAAATCTTTCCAATGCGGATGTAGTGTTTATCTATCTTTTACCTTGGCGGATGGAGAAACTCAAAAAAAAATTATTATCTGAACTCAAACCCGGCGCTCTTGTTGTTTCAAACAGTTTCATTTTTCCCCAATGGAAAGTTTTGCGTTCTGATGAAAAAACTCATGTCTACGTATTTGAGGTACCTAAAAAAACAAATGTTTGATCTTAAAGCCTCTCGGTATTAGAATACAATCATGACTTCGATACAATTTGACGGACAGCAATCTGACGAACGAATATTGTATGTCATAACTCCGCATCAATATGCGACATATATCGCTATTTCTAAAATAGTTCTTTTGTCGATACTCTTTTTCCTGATACTTTCCTTTATAGCTGGAGTATTGCCAGGTGCATATTCATCTGCTATTCGAATGAGCGGATTTATTTTTAGTCTTATCCTTATTATATCCGGAGTATTGTGGAATCAAAAAGTCTATCATCAATCAAAAACCTATATAACCGATAGAAGAATCATACGTTTTGAAATCGTCTCCCCATTTTTTCAAGCGAAAAGAATGCTCTTTTGGAGTGAAGCTCTTAAGGCAAAAGCATTCTCACCGAATTTATTCTATAGGATGCTAAAAATTGGAACTATTCAAGTAGAGCCACATCTTTCTGGAGGTGAAAATGTCAGAGTAACGGATGTCTACTATTTCGAGGACCTTGCAAATTATATAGATAAAATACTTTATGTCGTAAAAAATAGCCCTCAAGAAATTACCTCACTTCGACCATTCGTGCCCAAACCCAAAGGGGAACGGGGATAAATATTTTTATGAATGTTCTATTAGTTCTTGCAGCGGTGGGGATATTTCTATTTGCTACAGTACGTCAGCCGGAAAACCAAAAATTTCTTAAACAAATATTTACTTCTCCCACACCTACTCCAACAAACACCGTTGCCATAACGCAAAATACGCCAACATCGACACCAGTATCACAAAACAACACAAACTCTTTTCGCATTGATTCATTGATCTACGCCAATGCATCTATCTCATCAAAAAATGAAAATGCTTTAACTCTAACGAGTGCTGACGATCCACAGATCATAACGGAGTGGTATAAAGCAAAAATAAAAGAATATAGCTTGAATACGCGCTCGTTTGTGCAAACAAAAACAAATGGGAACGTGAACAACGTATTAGTTGCCTCAAATTCATCAGATAAAATTTCTATTTCTATAAAAAGAAAATCTGAAGATTCAACAGTTTTTGTTGATGTATCGATACAAACCTATTGACAAGCAGAAAATCCACTGTTAATATTCATGTGATTTGTTTACTGCCCCAAACATTCGGGGCTTTTTTTATGAAAACACGACGCGCTTCTCCAGCTCTTACAATAACGATTCCATCTTTTTTATACACGTTTAGCGATGAACTCTCCCGTCGATTACCAGACTCCCAGGCGTTTACTCGATCTATTGCACGCTTAAAAATGAGACTACCAAAATTACAATGGAAAAAATTTATGCCTGTGTTGCTTCTCTTTGTCGTTGTCGTAGCTATAGTATTTGCTTCAGGCAATAAAATATATAGCACGTTTGCAAAACCGGATGAAAGAATCTCTTTACAAAATGCACTCGCGATCATGCCGGTAAATAAAGAAATCTCTATTCCGGTAAAAAATGCCAAAGGAACCGAGCTAACGAAGCTTAAATATTTCATAGAAACCGCGGAACTTCGTAATGAAATTATCGTAAAAGGAAAACGAGCAGTAGCGATCAAAGGACGCCAATTTCTTATCCTTACGGTAAAAATTGTCAGCGACTTTGATAAACCAATTGAATTAAGTGCTCGCGATTATGTACGTTTATCAGTCAATGGGAATGAGACTGAACTACTAGCAGCAGACATTCATAATGATCCGGTAAGCATACAACCTATTTCAACAAAATATTCGCGAATAGGGTTTCCTATAAACGAAACTGACAAAAATCTAACTTTATTTTTTGGAGAAATCAAAAACACAAAGGATAAAGTCGCTCTTACTCTACATTAAATAATGGATTATTCTACACATCAGATATCACCGCTACTTCTGGATGAGATACGAAATGCTATTCAGTCCGTGCATCAATTTGGGAGTGTTGAAATTTACGTTCAAAATCATACAGTCACCCAAATCACCGTGAGAACTATAAAAAAGACAAGTGTATCTGTAGAATCTAGTTCGAAAGCACAACCAAAAAAGATTGGCAGCACAATTTCGATACATGCTCATGCAAATACGTAAATGCGAACTTCAGGTATTGACAAACCAAAGAAATTATATCAATAATATCTTTAGAGCATAATAATATATTCATTACGCTAATATAACTGCCCCATAATAATTACTAACTGCCCCATAGTGATTAATACATTTATTTTGTAACATAATCGAAGAACGCTGACCGCAAACGGAGGCCTCTCTTTCTGATTCGCATACTCGTGAATCGGAACGGGACGCCTCCGTTTTTCGTTCCGTCGTAGTAAATACGACGAGATGACCCCGAGCCGACTTTATAGTGGGCAAGGGAGGAGGAGTAAAAGAAGTGCTACCCTTATCCGCTTTTAAAGCGGTCGGGGAATCTATACCGAAAGGAGGTGAATTGATTATTATGACACAATACAAAAAACAATTACTTTCTGTTCTTGGAACCGCAGCAATTATGCTTCAGACAGCAGGTCCAGCATTTGCTACAACCATCACCGTAACTGGTAATGGATCTGGTTCTAATAACACAGCAAACGTGAATTTGACGAGCAACACGACTGTTATTCAGAACAATAATGCAACAGTCAATAATAATGTCAATGCAGATGCTGATACCGGTAATAACGACGCCAATGATAACACTGGCGGTAACGTAACGGTAGAAACAGGAGATGCAGCGACCAATGTGTCCGTCAATAACACATTAAACAGTAATTCTGCACAGGTCAATTGTTGTCCAAATAACAACACCACGGTAAATATATCCGGAAATGGATCTGACAGCTACAACGATGTCAACTTGAATAAAACGACAAATACTCTCATTGTTCAAACAAACAATGCAGACGTTGACAACTATGTTGACGCAGACGCAGACACCGGAGACAACGACGCCAATGACAACACTGGCGGAGATGTAGAAGTCAAAACCGGAGACGCAACTTCTAAAGTCAATGTTTCCACCACAGCCAATGCAAATTGGGCACAAGTTGGAGGAAGTGGCGGCAGCGGAAGTGCTGCGGTTGAACTACTCATCGTTGGTAATGGTGAGGGCAGCGATAACGACATCAATTTGACACTTGAAAGTGAAAAAGTGTTAATCCAGGACAATAATGCAGACGTTGACAACGACGTGCATGCAGACGCAGACACCGGAAACAACGACGCCAATGACAACACTGGCGGCGATGTATCTATCGAAACTGGTGATGCGACAGTCAAAGTAGACGTTGACAATATGGTCAACTTCAACTGGGCAGACGTTGACTGTGGTTGTCTGTTTGACCTCATGGCAAAAGTTAGTGGAAACGGCTCTGATACCTACAATGATATCAATGCTGAATTAACTGATTTGACTGAGGTCTTTCAAGACCAAGTTGCAGACCTTGATAATTACGTAGATGGAGACGCGGATACCGGTAGAAACGATGCAGAAGATAATACAGGCTCACCTGAAGGTGGCGATCCTTCTGTAACAACTGGAGATGCCCAATCTACTGTCAATGTGAGTAACAGCGGGAACGTAAGCACCTATGGTGTGAGCGTACCTTCTGATTGGCCAAATTTTGATTTCAATTTCAACCTTTCGTTGAGCTTGGAACAACTCTTGTCTTTACTCGGTTTGTAATTCCAAAGGACGTAGGGTGATTCCTCTTTGGCACTTCAAGAGGACACCCTACGACCGAAGGATATATATTTACGTTTGTATGAAATTAAATAAAATTATTGCAAAAATCCTACTCATCTCAATACTGTTATCTCATACAGTTGGGATTATACAGGCATACGAAATTCCGACTGCTCCGACAGCTCCAACTGCACCTCCGGTACCGACTGCTCCTCCTATTCCAACTGCACCTCCGGTACCGACTGCTCCTCCTGCTCCTCCCGCACCAAATCTAAACGATACTCCGACACCTTCTCCTGTACCGCCTGCAAGTGCTGATCCCACGCCAACAGACACTCAACAAAATAACAATAGTCAGCCATCAAGTGATGCACCTCAACAAGAGCAATCTGCTTCCCAGTCAGAACCTCAAGGTGAACAAACAGGTAATCAAACACAAAATGGAGTCAGTGATCCGAGCATCACAACTGGTGATGCAACAAATTCAGTACAAGCGCTAACTACAGGAAATAATAATAGTGCGATAAACGAACCCTCGGTGTCAACGGATTCAAATACCGGAATCTCTATTGCAAATAGTGGTAATGGATCAGAGAGTGAAAATACTGGTGTTGTAGTAACGGATACAACTAACCTGACCGTACAAAATAATCAGGCAACTGTCGGAAATTCTTTAAATCAGCCAACCGTAACCGGACAAAACTCTACCTCAGGCAATGTTGGCACTTCAAGTATCAAAACAGGTGACGCAAATACGTCTGGTACCATCATTACTGCAGTCAACACCAATGTCGATGGTGTCGCTGTCTCAGAATTTAATATCGTCGATGACCACGTAGGAGATATAGTTCTTGATTTTGCAAAAGATTGTACAATAGGATGCCAAAATGGTGATCTTACGATAACAAATAGCGCAAATGGTGCTAACTCGACAAATAGTGGATCTATTGATAACACTACAAACAATCTCACATTTCAAAACAATGATGCAGACATCCTAAACTCCATGACTCTAAATTCTGATTCCGGTAATAATACAGCAGACAAAAATACCGGAGGAGATACATCGATAGAAACTGGTGGTGCAAATGTATCTGCAAGCTCACTGACGTTTGCAAATAATAATATTTCAGGAAATGTCGTCTACGGTATTGTAAATATCTACGGGGATTTGGTTGGAGATATCCTGTTTCCTGAAGAACTTTTCGGCAGCACCTGCTGCGGAAGCGGACAAACAACGATAGCAAATACAAATAATGGCAGCGGGAGTACTAATACAGGAACTGTTAACGACGTTTTAAACAATGAAGCGTATCAATTTAACAATGCAACTATAGACACAACGCTCGTTCTTGAGGCACAAAGTGGGCAAAATTCTGCGAGTAAAAATACAGGCGGAGATACAAGTATCGAAACTGGTGACACGACGGTGACCGCTCAGATCCTCAACGTAGCAAATGCCAATATCGATGGCGGTAACTGGTGGCTCGTGCTCGTCAATGAGGCAGGCAATTGGATAGGTCAAATATTTGGCACAGATCCAAATGCACATTTCGCCGGAGCTCCAGGAACAGAATTTGCGGTCAATGATGCCGGAGAAATCTCTGTATCAAATATCGGCAACGGAAGCGGGTCAACCAACTCAGGAACGATAAATCAAACATCCAATACAACGACAGTACAAACGAATGATACGGTTGTTACAAACACGCTAAATCTTTCTGCAAATACAGGCGGAAATACTGCAAATAAAAATACCGGTGGGGATACAAGTATCAAAACAGGTGACGCAAACGTCATAGCAAACATCGTCAACTTCGTAAATAATAATATTATCGGTAACGGGAAACTATATGTTACGGTTGTAAATGTATTTGGCTCCTGGACTGGTAACTTTTTTACACCCGGTACGAAAAAACCGCTCGCACAAAATCAAAATGAACAACTACCAGCAATTGGCGGAGCCAATATCGATTCACTCTCGCCACCACAATCACAAACCGCTCCAACACAACAATCGTCACAGGGAACAAATAGCGGTTCAAACAATTCAAACAGTAATGCGGGAGCTATATCAAGTCCATCTCCCACACCTACACCAATCGTTCTTGCCATTGGCAATACTTCAGGTCAACCTCCTACTTCAGGCGCATTTATTCTGGGAGCAACGACTTCTGACAATGATACAGGGAATATCGCTGCAGTAGAAGGACGCAAAAACGTTTCGATAAATCTTGCATGGTTGATTTTATTGTTACCATGTGCTATTCTCCTGTTTGCAGCAAAAAGAATTGCCCTAAAACTTCATCTGCGTCGACAATCTCCTGCCTTCACATAAACCTTCTGCCCCATAAATTTTTTCATTATGTACAAAAAAGTTGCTATGCTATCTTTTTTCATTGGCGCTGCATTGCTTGTTGCAGGAAGTGTAAAAGCATTGGACTTAAATATATCAGGCAATGGAGCAGGGTCAAATAATTCACTCAACTTGAATAGTAATTCCACCACAAACGTAACTCAAAGTAATTCCGGGACGGCCAATAACAACGTCAATGCAGGAGCTAATACCGGAGGTAATTCTGTTTCCGGAGGAAATGGCGGTTCTGTCACAACAGGTGATGCAACGACGAATGTGAATATCAATAATAATTTTAACAAAAATACTGCAACCGTCGGCTGTTGCCCGTCAAATACTCCCACACCTACTCCAGATCCTGGAAAACCAAAACCATCGGTAACCCCAACGCCAACGCCCAAACCAGGTCAACCAATAGAAACGCCGACTCCCACCCCTCATGGAGGTATCGGAGGTCCGCCGGCTGGTGGAGGCGACGGCAATGGTGGCAGTAATGGTGGTGGTCCGACTGGCGGAGGTGGTAACGGACAAGTCATGGGTCTCTCTGCAGCTTCTGGTGAAGGTACGCTTGAAACTATCCTCACTGCCTCTGGTATAGTATGTCTGCTCGTAGGATCACTACTTCGAAAAAATCATTTAAGCGCCTAATCACCTCCAGGCGATTAAAACGATCCTCATTTTTGTGGATAAAATCACGACAGCGACTCATAGGCCTATGGATGTTTATCCTCGGATTTCTTCTTGTTACGTTTCCAGGCGCTTATCGTTTCGTAGCAAACGGTCGTCTTCGTCAACCGCAATCACAAGTTTCACAACTCGCATCAATCACCGATGTAAAAACTTTGGAGGACACACCATTTCGGATCGACAAAAAATTATTAAGTGATAAAGTTCCCACACAACCGCCGCTACGTATCATTGTGCCATCACGAAAAGTGAATTTATCTGTTGTTGAAGCGCAAGTGGTAAGCGGCTACTGGGAACTGTCAGAGACAACGGCATCCCATGGCGTCGGATCTGCAAATCCCGGCGAAATAGGCAACACCGTTATTTTTGCTCACGCGCGAAATGAATTGTTTGGACCGCTTCGCACCATAAAAAAAGATGAGGACATTTATGTTCTCACCAAGGATCGCTGGTTTCGATATACCGTTATAGAAACCAAGCTCGTTGACCCGTCACAGATTGAACATATTAAATCCGCTGATACGGAACAACTCACGCTTTTTACGTGCTCCGGATTCCTCGACACCAAGCGCTTGATTGTTCACGCCAAACCCCTCCGACCATGACAGAAGGTTCGCATACTTCTGTAGCGGAAGTATGCGAACCTTCCAAAAATCCCATATCATTCACCCAGAAAAAAGCCCTACTCGGGCAGACCAAAGCAGGGCTTTTTATCTCTCTATGTATCTATTAGAGTGTCAGCGTATTAGGGCTACACGTATTCGTTGCCGTTCCAGTCGCCAGCGCAACTCCAGTTGTGATACTTACCGGTCCACCAGTATTTAAATTAGCTTTATTCTTGCCTGTTCTTGCTTTCTTTGTCAGCGTATTCACTTTTTTACACACGTTTGTCTGACCCGCAGTAACGAGCGCATCGAATGTCAGATTTACCGTATTAGTACTACTGTCACCGTTTGTATCTACCGTTGTTGTCAAAGTAGGTACGGACGGCGAACCAATGGTAGCAGTATTAGTGCCACCGGTATTGGTCACTGTTGTCGTTGCAGTCGCATTTCCGCTTACGATAGTGACCGCACCTCCGGTATTAGAGTTTGCTTCGTTTTTACCAGTTTTTGCAGACGCATCAAGTGTATTGGTTATATCACTCGAGTTATTCTGAATAGCAACCACCGTTGTCGTTGCAGAAACTGTTACATCATTCGTTGAGTCAGCTCCATTATTTGTAATATCGACAGTAATAGCTGCAAAAGCTGATCGTGCAACGAGAGATCCGAGTATGCTTGCGGTTGCAAATGCTCTGATTAATTTTTTTATCATCATGTTTCACCTCCTTTCGCGATATGTCTACAACTCACAACTGACTTCCGTCTCTGCATCACAGCTGTCTGTCCCTGATCCTCCATTAGCGCTATCCGTGTCTCCATCACCGATAAGCGTATCATTGCCCGATGATCCTTTAAGCGTATCGTTACCGCTGCCCCCGCGTACCGTATCGTTCCCTCCACCACCATCAAGCGTATCGTTTCCTGAACCGCCGGCAATCTTGTCATTTCCTCCCTCCCCAAACACGTTGTCGATGTCTTCACCGCCGTCAACGCCATCATTGCCACTTCCGGCGCGAATCGTGTCGTTTCCAGGTCCTCCGACGATGCAATCGATACCGCCTCTTCCGTTGATTCGGTCGTATCCTTCAAGACCAAATATCAGATCATTTCCGTTTGTGCCATTTAACGTATCGTTTCCACCGGTTCCGGTGATCGTTTGGCCATTGAACGAAAATCCCTGACAGACAGCAGGAATAGGAATAGTGATGCCAAACGTAAGATCAAACAGGAGGGACCCGCCCTGGTATACGTCACCTGAACTGCCCGGGAAGGAAACGGTAAAGGTATAATTTGTCGATACACCGGCAGCAAGCGATGAGAGAAAAATTCCTGTGGGAAAGGCGCTATCAACAAAAAACTGAGCGACTGTTTTAGGACCCGAAGCACTTGTTCCGCCATACAGATCAATGCCACCTACAGAGATAACGATTATCAATGCCTGAGAGAGATTTGCAAGTTCTGTTCCCTTTATACCCCGTATGCCAACTGCACGCTCCGTAATACCATTGTTGACGACCTCGACCGTGTACGGCGGTATGCTATCGCCGGGAAGCAAACCGGCAAGCGTGAATATCGGGCTCCCATCCGGCACACCCCAGTTGATTTCCAGATCTCCGACAGCGTATACTCGTCCGCCAATACGTTGAGAATCCTTATTTTCGTATAAATAAATTCCACTGCCAATTAAAACAAGTAGCGATGCAATGATAATAAAAGAACGTTTCATAATAAATTTAGAGCGCTAACCCACTACTTCGAAGTACATACGTGCCCGATACCGCGCTTATCCACGCAACAGAAGCACTCCCAACGCGATCCGTTGGGATGGTCGCAGATCCATTTCCACTACTGTCGGTAGTTAAACTTGAAGGCGCCGTCGGGCTACTCTGCGGGCATCCACCCGGATCCTGATTTACCCAAATATCGTAGACACTATCCTGCTGAGCACCGGTAAGAATAATACTAAATGTAAGGGTCGTTTCATCAGAAGTTAATCCGACGTTTCCAAAGGGACTACTCGTATCAGAAGCGCCTCCCGGACACGTAAATCCATTACTTAAAAAAATATTACTTGTTGGTTCACCAAAACTTGTCGCGACAGAAACACTATTTGCAGCACTTTGTTCGCTGTCAGATAGATATGCCGAAACGAGTCCTGTGTAGACGAAAAATGTCGCGATAATGGGTATGACCGCTACAGCCGTAGGCATGACGAAAGATGTACCCGATACCATAGGCTTCTCCGATTCCTGTATCTTTTTCTTTTTTCGTTTTATAAACGCGCGAAGTTCTCCGATAATTTTTTTCAGTTCCTCGTAGATTACAATCGTTGCCGGAACAATGACCAGAAGGATAAATCCTTTAGGATCTTTCACTTTCTCTACCGCGTAGCCCAGATAGGGGAGTATGCGGGTGACCTTTCCGATTACGTTACTTTCGTTTACAATAGCGCGGTCTTTCTCCTCGTTTGCATCTCCTTTGGTCGTATAGATAATTTTATTATTCTCTGTTTGTATACCTGCGATACGGTGGCTTATCAACTGTTTCTTGTTTCCATTGCTAGTAAAGGTAATAATATCGCCCTCCCTGTAGGCATCTTGGCTCTCTACAAGGACAACGCTTCCGAGTTTTATCGCCGGATCCATAGAACCGGAAAGGACGACAAGAGCGCGCATCGGAGGGAGTATTTGATTTTTGCTTAAGATAACGAGGGCAAAGACCGCGATAATGATACCGCTAATCATGCCGTAGAAAACGTAGGAGAGAAACCGAACAATGCTTCGAAATCTTTTCATCGTTTTGATTACTTTCACTATTAATAAAATAGATTCACCCCGCAGGCGAGATTTTATTTACTCTCACCTCCGGGCTGTCCTCTAAGTAACAATGTCAAACAATGTTACCTAAAGGAAAGCAAGTATTTTAAGTACCAACTCCAAATTCTACAGCGCAGGAAAAGTTCGGATTATTACGTGCCTGTTCAACATAAAAGGACACATCAGCAGTAAGAGAATCGCTTTGTGTAACATTTCCCATTCCTGAACCATCACAACTCACAGTATTTGCGTCGAGATCAACGCTCATTGTACCCGCGCACCACTCTACTCCAATGTATCTTGTTTTTGTCGGATCTGTTAATGGTCCACCTAATATTGGACCAGTTCCAGTAGTTGAGTCTGCTAGAGCATATGTTCTTCCATTAAGAACGTCGCTTGCCGGACCAAATGTATTGGAAAACAACGGTGGTTCTCCTGATTCCCATATATTGTCTCCATCATCAGACCAAGCAAAAAAATTCAAATTTTGTGCAAGCTCACCTTGGTCAAGACCATCAGTTGTATCAACTTCACTTTCAGGATCTGTTAATCCGTTGCCATCATTATGCAAATTATTGACTGTAAGACATGCCCATGCATCATTATTAACCACATGCATACTTATGGTATTTTCACCCTTATCACCTGGTTTAATGTCGTCGAAGGTGAAAAATTTTTCTTGTAATAAATCCTTTAACTCCCAACTCCCATCCGGATATGCCTCATCATTATACGTAGCATTGCTATCTATCTTAAGGTCAATCGAACCTGCAGTGAATGTGTTTCCTGTAGATGTCTCTGAATCACTGAAAAAAGCAGTTGTTGCGCCGAAGGCGAGAGCTCCGACTGCACCGACCGTTACTAAACTGAGTAAAATTTTATACATGTATTATCACCTCCCTCCGCCCCACGAAGCTTCATGCGAAGTGGGGTTCATAAACTCAAAACGTCTTTCTTAAACCCATCTGTAAAACATTAAAAACTCACAGCGGTACTTCGTAATACTTGTCCGCCACCAACTGCTGATATCCAATAATTTGTTGCTCCGCTTACTTTCGGCGCTGTTGCAGTTCCCGTTCCATTACCGAGTTCATCAGTAACTATCGCTCCCGGTTTAATCGGTCCGCCCTGTGGACAGCCACCAGGATCCTGGTTGAGCCAAATATCGTAACTACTCGATGCTGTTCCACCGGTCACTTGCGCTTGTACCTCGATGCTTGATCCTGTGTCGACGAGCGTAACCGTGCCAAACGTAGGACCCCCGGTCTCTGAAGCGCCGCCAGTGCATGTAAGGCTATTACTGTTATAAAGTGGCTTGGGAGTAGATGATTCTTCACAGCGTATTGCATTACCATTCCAAATTCTGCCACTTGCTGTTTGTGGTGTAGAGGTATCAGCTACCTGCTGAGCATAAAATTCCTCGGTAAACGTAAGCGTATCGCCCTGCGCCCAATTGCCGGTTGACGCATCCATGTGGAAGGATTGTGTCATAGGGATTTGTTGATTTCCTGAAAGAGTACCAAGTGGTATCCAGCATGACTGGACATCAAGCATCGGCTTTGCTGCCGCAGCTGCGATAATAACAGCATCTCCAATAGTCAGATCGTAATCAAGGACTGACTCGATATCACTTTTTGGTCCTCCAGGCGGATTCTCAGCGATTGTTTCTGATTGCGTGGATACACCCTGACCATTCACAAAGTCTTTAAGGTGCATCCAAACTCGCGCAGGATTATCGATAATTTTTAGACTTTTACCTACATTTGTGGTGTCACCAGGTTTGAGGTCGGCTACGGCAACAATTGCAGTCGGGTTATCTGTGTCGTTGATTTTTAGATCGAGAGATCCTGCAGTAAATGTATTTCCTGTACTTTTTTCAGTATCACTGAAAAATGCTTTGGTCATCCCAAAGACACTACTTCCTAAAACGCCAATAGTAAAAAAACTGATTAATATTCTTTTCATTGGGCAGCTTGTCCACCAATGAGGCGGATTTTTCAAAAGAGGCAACTATTAGCATATCTTGGGCAGTCACCCCTCATACCTGTAATGGTAGACAATATACGCTAAAAGTTGCCTCCGGTTGCGGTTAGCAACGAAACTAGCGGTATCCTAAAGTAAATAGAAAGATGCTGTCAACGCAATCAAACAAGTTCCTACAACAGACTAAGGGGATCATTTATCACAGCGTAACCGATGCAATCCGAAAAAAACTAGATCAATTTTACCGACGCACAAAAGATAGAAGGTTCGCATACTTCCATTTGTATGTCAACTATTGACTTTAAAGAAATTCTAGTGTGTAATATCAATAATCTCGTTTGCATGCGACCTCACCAATCGCAGAGAGAAGCGCCACTTCGGCGAAAAGAAGAGAATTAAGTCACCAAAGTTGGATGGAACCTCCCGATCGGATCGGGATCCAACGAGAACGGGTGACTTTTTTATTGGAATAGAAGAAAACATATGGATCAAAAAGATTTATACAGTCAACTCATCACATTACTCGACCAGCATGGGGCGAAGTACCGCCTGATCGATCACAAGCCGGAAGGACGGACAGAAATCGTCAGCCCTATGCGTGGCAACAAATTGTCGCAGGCAGCAAAGTGCATGGTGCTCATCGTAAAAATCGGCAAAAAAGAAACCAAATATGTTCTCGGAGTAGTTCCGGGTGACGCTAAAATTGATTTTGAAGCTATTAGGGCACTCATGAACGCCAGTTACGTCTCCTTTGCTTCTGCGGATATCGCAGAAGATTTAGCAGGTAGCGTCGTCGGCACGGTACTGCCTTTTTCATTTAATCCGAAACTCATATTAATCGTTGACCCATCATTATTGGAAAACGCCGAGATTTTCTTCAATGCCGCACGTCTTGACCGCTCTATGGCACTTAAAACAGATGACTACGTATCAATTACAAAGCCAAGAATTGAAAATATAGCCAAGAGTACCGAGATAAAAACTGTACAGCCAGAAGACGCTTTGTCATTGCAAAACCTTCGCCATTCCTGCGCGCACTTACTGGCTGCCGCAGCTATGGAGCTCTGGCCAAAAGCCAAGCGGACGATCGGCCCTGCGATAGAAAATGGCTTTTATTATGATTTCGACTTTGGTGATGCAAAAGTATCTGAAGACGACTTCCCTAAAATCGAGGCGAAAATGCTTGAATTAGTGGAAACATGGAAAGGTTTTGAACGAAAAGACGTGAACAAGGTGGAAGCACTTACATTATTTAAAAATAATGAATACAAGAAAGAACTCATTGAGGAATTTACCAAAGAAGGACAAAGTCTCACACTCTACCAGTCAGGCAGCTACGTGGATCTATGCCGTGGCGGGCACTGCGAACATCCGGATAAAGAACTCAAATACTTCAAAATATTAAGCATCGCCGGTGCTTACTGGCGGGGGAGTGAGAAAAACAAAATGCTTACGCGTATTTATGGAACATGTTTTCCAACAAAAAAAGAACTAGAAAAATATCTTTGGCAACAAGAGGAAGCAAAAAAGCGTGATCATCGAAAACTTGGAAAAGAATTAGACCTCTTCGTTTTTTCTGATCTCGTCGGTCGGGGATTGCCGCTTTTTACACCGCGCGGAACGCTCATCCGCGACCTCCTCAATGACTTTTCCCAGGGATTACGTCTGACACGAGGATTCCAAAAGGTCTGGATACCCCATATTACCAAAAGTGAATTATACAAAACATCAGGACACTGGGATAAATTTAAAGACGAACTCTTGGTGATGAACAGTCAAGAGACAGGAGACGTCCTGGTCATGAAACCCATGAACTGTCCGCATCACCAACAAATTTATGCGTCAAAGCCCAGAAGTTATAAAGACCTACCAATCAAATACATGGAGACGACTGCTGTCTATCGGGATGAAAAAGCCGGAGAAATGATCGGCCTATCGCGTGTTCGTTCCGTGACGCAGGATGATAGTCACACGTTTTGTACACCCGAGCAAATAGAGGTTGTATATAGCGAGCTCATCGACGTCATCAAAGAATTTTATAGCGCACTTGGCATGAAATATAAAGCACGGCTTTCCTTCCGCGACCCGAGCACACCAGAAAAATATCTGGGGGAGCCGGTGCTCTGGGACAAAGCCCAGAAAATTTTGCTGTCAATCGCCAAAGCAAGTGGCCTGGATTATTACGAAGCGCCGGGGGAAGCAGCATTTTATGGACCCAAGATAGATATCATGGTTACTGATTCTATTGGACGCGAATGGCAACTTGCGACACCTCAATTGGATTTTGTTCAACCAAAACGATTTGGTTTAACCTATGTTGATCAAGAAGGAAAAAAACAAACACCTGTTATGATCCACTTTGCGCTCATGGGTTCTCTCGAACGTTTTCTTTCTGTCTATATCGAGCACACTGCTGGTGTATTTCCAGCATGGCTTGCTCCTGTGCAAGTTGTCCTTATCCCGATCGCCCAGCGTCATACGAATGCTGCAAGTCAAGCGATGGAAACTCTCGTGACAGCAGGATTACGGGTAGAAATCGATGACCGAAATGAATCAATGCAAGGCAAAATCCGCGACGCGACATTGCAAAAGGTTCCGTATATGGGTATAATTGGTGATAAAGAGACAGCAAATAACACTATTGCTGTACGTACAAGAAGCGGTGAGGATCTTAAGGCTATAGACCTTAAGGCATTCATTTCGCGGTTACAAGAAGAGATTGAACACAAATCGTAAATTCTACCGCCTCAATTATCAAATAACCAGTCCTGAGCTTCGGCTTTTGGATGAAAGTGGAAAACAAATTGGGGTAGTAAGTAAAATCGAAGCGCTCCAGAAGGCGAAAGAATTATCGCTTGATATCGTAGAGATAGCGCCAAATGCGAAACCACCCGTAGCAAAACTTATTGATTATAAAAAATTTAAGTATCAAGAAGCAAAAAAAGAACGCGAGAGTAAAAAAAGTCAAAAAAATGTTGGAGTAAAAGAAGTACGCCTTCGGCCATTTATAGGCCAACATGATTTTGACACAAGAGTAGCGAAGGCGAAAGAATTTTTAGACGAGGGTAATCAGCTAAAAGTATCTGTATTTTTTAAAGGACGTGAATTTTATCGGAAAGAATTTGGATACGATGTGATGAAACGCTTTATCGTAGCACTTGATAAAATTAAAGTCGTCAGAGATGCACACATGGAAGGAAAAGCGCTCGTTTCAATGATTGTTAATGATAAAAAAGGAGAAAAAAATGCCTAAAATGAAAACCAAAAAAATCGTCTCAAAACGATTTAGAATAACAAAAAATGGTAAAATACTACACCGTACGCAAGGCGCACGGCACATACGACGTAAAAAAAGTAAATCACGACAACGAAGGCAGGATAAAATGAAGCAAGTGACCAATACTCGATATAAAAATACCATAAGACACTTTATGGCAACATAAAGAAAATTATTTGCATTTACCCATATGAGAGTAAAACGAGGTACGACAAGTCACGCGAAACATAAGAAGCTTTTTGTTGCAAACAAAGGGTATCGCATGACCAAGCGCAGACTCGTACGAGTTGCAAAAGAAGCATATCTCCATGCAGGCGAATACGCATTTGCTGGTCGTAAAAACCGTAAGAGGGATTTTCGACGATTGTGGATTACCCGTATATCGGAAGCGTTAAAGCAGCGGGGACTTTCATATAGTATTTTTTTCCATAGACTCAAAGAAACAAATGTTACTCTCAATCGAAAAATGATTGCCAATATGCTTCTCGAACATCCAGACGTATTTAACGCTATCGTAGACAAAACCAAAACTGTTAATTAAAATACAAACAATGACAAACCAAAAATCAATGCTGAGCTTTGCCGAAGCATTCTTTACCTCGCACACGCGGGGAGGTTTGGGTGTATTAGAAAACTGACAACTGAAAACAGACAACAGAAACAAATCCAAGAACCCCGCATGTAGCGGGTTTTTTATTGCAATAGTATAAGGTATCAATTACACTATGTTAAATTTTATCCTGCCATCATTGCCAACTATTATGATGCCACACCACGACGGCGAGCCAATCGATCATTCCGAACAAGCAGGAGCAGAGATTATCCAAGGCCATGTTGCAGATTTTAGAAGTAGATGGGATCAAGGGCAAATCGCAAGCCCCATTCGTGACCTAACCATTATGGTTGGAGGACTACAACGTGAACTCACAAAACAAGGTTTAGTAGAAATTGCAGGTAGAATTAAAAATCTTACTATCGGTGACGTTGACGCAAATGGGTTAGCAAAAGACGGAGGCATGGATCTGCCACTAGATCTTGGTCTTAATCCCTGGGGAGAAACACGCGCGAGGATGAATAGTTACGTTGAACAAGTACGGAGAGAGGAATGGGGAAAAGGTGGATCATCGCTAACCAGATATCAAGCAGATGCACTTGGATTATTACCACTGCGAGAACAATTTGATGGATTTCTTCATGCCTTCGGATTAAAATTTGAACCTTCTGAAACCATAATTACCGGAGGTAGTTTACCCGGCATCAACATGGTGTTTGAATCTGTTCAGGCTATAGCGCGAAAGAAAAGTCGTGCAACCAGTCTTATTGCACCAACTCCTGGATTTTCTGTCTACTACTCTCAAGCAGAAAGAAGGGATATACCGGTTACTAAAATACCGACGGAAGGGACAAATGGATTTTGCACGACCGCAGAGTCACTTGGAGTAGCTCTCCGATCTGCTTCAAATGCTCATGATATCTTTTACGTAACTATTCCAAATAATCCAACATCAACAACATATGATTTACAATCTCTGAGAGATTCACTTTCTACATTTCATTCCCTTCGTCCAAACGGAGTCATAGTCGTTGATCTGGCCTACATTGAAATGATCCCTAAGGAGCAAGCTGCTGCGCTTCTTTCTCTTTTTGAAAAAACGGATACACTCTCTCAAGCTATATTTGCCGTAAGCATGTCGAAAAATTTCGGCTATCCAAGGCTTCGCTGCGCAGCCCTATATACAAAAAATTCAGATCTATTTAAAGCTCTTCAAGCTACGTCTCAGACCGTCTATGCATCCCAATCTTCTCCAATGGAACTTGAAGCGCTTGCCATGTGGAAATATGTTACGCCGATAGCACGACAACATCTGTTTGCTCTATTCAGGCAAAGGCAGCAAGCACTACTTTCGTCTCTTGCTTTGACAGATGAAAAACGGATACAAGCAGGAAAGGGTGTATTGACAGATCCAGACAGAACATACACAGATGTACCTTTGTATGTGTGTGCTGGACTGGCGCCCGGAGTCGATACGCTTACCTTATTTCAAGAAACGCTCAATTGTGGTGTCCCTATTGAAGTATTTGGAGGATCAAACGGAATGGCTCGTTTTTCTGTGGGTATCGAACCACTTGCAGCTGTCGCGCATCTTGCTTAACAAAGCATACTCCTTCTACAATACTATTGATTGTTATTCTATGACTGAATTTATTTATTTAACTGATAGTTATCAAAAAGAGCTCAAGACCAAGGTAATTTCGTGCATAAAAAAGGCAAACGCGTGGGTCGTCGTGTTAGAAAAAACCATCTTTTATCCTCAAGGAGGTGGACAGCCATCAGATACTGGAGAGATTTCAGGATCTTTTGGGAAAGCCCGTGTCAAGCACGTCCGCATGGATGGAGAGCATGTCATACATGAATGTACGATAGAAGGGAATCTAAAGGCAGGGGAATCTGTTGAATGTACGCTTGATTGGGCACGTCGATATCAGAATATGCGCGTCCATAGCTCCGGGCACATCGTCCATGAGGCGGTTATGTCGCTTTTTGATGGACTTATTCCCGTCAAAGGAGACCACGGGAAAAACCCGTATATAGAATACGTAGGATCGCTTCCTATCGACAAAAAATACGCGATAGAAAAAAAAGCAAATGAAATCGTCTCACAAAATCTATCCTTTACAACCGAATTTGTAAGCCTTGAAGAACTCAAAAAACGATCCTCTTACGTGCCATCTCATTTACCGGCCAATAAACCGCTTCGAATTCTCGTTATCGAAGGTTTTCAACCTATTCCTGATGGAGGTACCCAAGTAAAAAGAAGTGACGAAGCAGGAGAAATATCGATTACTTCAATTGAAAATGACGGCGACCATGTGCGTGTCCACTACAGCATAGAAACTTCACCAATCCCGCTTGAATCAAAAGATTCCAAAAGCGATGCATTATCGTCTGATCAAGCAATTCAGGCACCAATTTTTATAAGCATGCTTCTTGAAGCACAAAACGATGCTCGTCAGTATATTCAATCATCAAGTCTTTCCACAGACGAGCTTCGTATGCAACTTCTCGGAGCAAAAAGTGAATTTACAAAACTCACCAAACAAATGCGTATGATCGCCCCAAAAGAGAGAGCACAGGTCGGCGTAGTCGTCAACCAAGTAAAACAGTCCATCGAAGAAGCGTTGTCGCAACAATCAACAGTCAACAACCAACCATCAGCCAAAGATCATTGGCTTGATGTGACGGCACCAGGAATCAAACCTCCGCAAGGTCATCTCCATATAGTAACCCAAGCGATCATGGAGATTACGAGGATTTTTGAACGCATTGGATTTACGCGCGTGCGCCACCCGGAAGTCGACTGGGACTGGTACGCGTTTGAGTCTCTCAATATGCCAGCCGATCATCCAGCACGTGACGAATGGGAGACATTCTTCATCGACTATCCAGTCTCTCCCCTTCGTCATTCTGGCAAGCTAGGTACAAGCGCGTCCAGAATCGGATCCTGGAGTCGCATCGCTCCCCAGGATGACGACAAGAGGAAACAAAACATTGTTCTCACTCCCCACACGAGTAACGGTCAGGTGCGAGAGATGGAGAAGGGGAAACTGCCAATCCGCATGATCAACATCGCCAAGTGCTACCGCCGGCAATCCGACGTATCTCACGTCCCTATGTTTCATCAGTTTGAAGGAATGTACATAGACAAAGGCGTCACCATCGGTGACCTAACCGGTGTATTTAATTTCTTTGTAAAAAATTACTTCGGTCCGGACCGTAACGTCCGTTTACGCCCGTCTCATTTTCAATTCACCGAGCCTTCGGTTGAAATTGACATCAATTGTGGTATCTGTCTAGGTAAAGCCCGCCTGCCGGACGGGCAGGGGTGTCGACTCTGTAAAGCAGGGTGGCTTGAGCTGGGCGGCGGCGGCATGGTCCATCCAGTGGTACTGAAAAATGGCAGTGTTGATCCCAACGTTTATTCTGGCTTTGCATTCGGTTGGGGAGTTGAACGCGCCGCCATGATGAAATCCGGAACAAAACTTGACGACATCCGGTTACTGTATAGTAACGACATTCGATTTCTCAATCAATTCTAAAAAACTATGACTGATACAGATATACAAGACAAAAAAATAGTGATTGTCATAAGTGCGAACTTAGAAAAAGGACAGGCCACCAACCGAGCAGCGGTTCTTGCTACGGGCCTTGCCGCACATGTCCCTCATATGATTGGAGTCGATGTAACTACAAAAGATGGCAAAACACTATTGGGCATCACTCAAATCCCAATCCCCATCCTGACGACTAAACCTGACACATCTCTTTCGGCACTTGCCGATAAAAGCCAGGAATTAGGATGTATGGTAATTCTCTTTTTGTCCAGGGTCCAGGGAATGACGTCTTATGATGAATATATACAATCAATAGGACAATCAAATTATCAGGATTTAGATATTGACGCGATCGGGCTTTACGGAGACAAAAAATCTGTCACAAAAATAACCGGCAACCTACCATCATTACGATAAAATTATGAATATATTAGTACCAGACTCATGGTTGCGAGAATTTCTCACCACGAAGGCAACACCGCAACAAATAAAGGAATATCTCTCTTTGTGCGGCCCATCTGTTGAACGAATGCATAAGGAAAACGGGGAAGTCATCTATGACATCGAAGTTACGGGTAATCGGCCGGATTCAATGTCGATATTGGGTATCGCCCGTGAAGCGGCGGCTATTCTTCCGCGTTTCGGAATTGCCGCAAAACTCAAAGCCGATCCGTACACGCTTCAAAAGGGTTCAACCCTGGGCAGGGTTGAACCCTCACGGACAAAAACCCTCACGATCAAAACTGACTCAGTACTCAATCCCCGTTGGACTTCGGTTATTATGGACAATATCAAAGTCGGTCCTTCGCCAAACTGGCTAAAAAACCGGTTAGAAACAACCGGCATTCGGTCGCTCAATACAATTGTCGACGTGACCAACTACATCATGCGGGCCTTTGGCCAGCCGGTCCACGCGTTTGACTACGACCAGGTGCTTCCAAAAAATGGGGTTCGTACTATGATCCTTCGCGCTTCTAAAAAAGGAGAGCGAATCATAACACTGGATGGTAAAACACACAGCTTGCTCGGCGATGACATCGTCATAGAAGACGGCTCGGGCCGGCTCATTGACCTCTGCGGCATCATGGGTGCACAAAATTCTTCAGTGAAAAGTTCAACGAAAACCATTGTGCTTTTTATGCAAACGTACGAACCCACGCACATCAGAAAAACCAGCATGTCGCGGGCCTGCCGTACCGAAGCCGCCGGACTTTTTGAGAAGGGACTCGATCCGGAATTGGTTTTGCCTTCGGTTCTCAAAGGGATTGAACTTATCGCCCAGGTTGCTGGAGGAAAAGTCGCAAGTAAAATCTACGATATCTACCCGAAGCCGCATAACCCATATGTTGTGAGCGTAACTAAGGAAAAATTGACAACCTATCTTGGTGTTTCTATATCGGATAAAGAAATCGTCAACATTCTTGCCCCACTTGGGTTCAAACCAATTCTCACAAAATCCTCCGTTTCGTCACAGATCCCCAGTTATCGTCGAGATGTCAAAATCGACGTTGACCTTATCGAAGAAGTGGCTCGAATTTACGGCTATCACAACATCAAACCCAAACTTCCTTCTACCGAGCCGCCGGTGACGCAACTAGATTCCACGCTGACTTGGGAAGAGGAAATAAAAATCAGGTTGCGCGATTGGGGTTATACGGAAACGTACACCTACTCAATGATTTCAGAGGAACTCATGGACATATTCGGACTAGATAAAACGAAAGCGTATAAAATTTCAAACCCCTTAAGCAGTGAATGGGTCTACATGCGTCCGACTCTTACGCCCAGTCTTCTGTCATGTCTAAGAAATAATATTGATCTCAAAGACGAATTGAAGTTATTTGAACTAAGTATGATCTATACATATAGACCGAATGATTTGCCACTTGAAAACCCTAGTCTTGTTGTTATTTGGAAGGGAGATGCATTTAAAGAAGCAAAAGGACTTGCAGAAGCATTATTTCTTCTTTTCGGCATTCCATTTCCTTCTTATGACGCAAGGGAATCTTCACATTTGACATGGTATACACATAAAGCGCTAAAACTTGGTGACTACGGAGCTTTCGGTGTCGTTAGTCCAATCGTATTAACCCAATTAGGCATAAAAGAACAAGTCACCCGACTGTATCTTGATCTTTCGCTCCTGCTACGTGACGCAAACGTATCAAAACAGTATATTCCTATACCGAAATACCCTCCATTCTACGAAGATTTTACCTTTGTTGTACCTCCAAAAACCCCAATTAGCTCTATGATGGAAGCGCTTAAATCAAGCGATCCACTTATTGTTGACGTATCACTTCTCGCTCAATATAAAGACACGCAAACATATCATGTAACCTACCAATCACAAGAAAAAAATTTAACCGCAAAAGATATTCTTCCAATTCATAATAAACTATTAACGATTATAGAAAATACCTTTCAAGCTCGGCTTAAAGAATAAATTATGGAGTAGGGATGGGTGTGAGCGTCGGAGTGTTTGTGACATACGGTTCTTTTATTCCTACATGTGCTTGCCTTTCATTAGAATTCCCTTTATCATCATAGGCTTTTACTTTTATGATATGAGAACCATTGCTTATATAAATAGTTTCAGATATTTTAGAGACATTTCCTATCGATTTTTCTAAGTTTCCATCAACATATATCTCCATTTTGGATACCGTATTAATACTTCCGGCCTCGGCTCGTATCTTGACATCATTCGTATCTATTTGAGAAGTATCTCCCGGTTCAAGAATCGTTAAAGCAATTGGCTCATCTACACCGCTATACGTTTCCTGTGGTGGATGATATTTTGCGTCACCTTGACTTGATAGCCACGTGTCAATTCCCTCCTTCCAGCGATTTTTTCCATCTGATGATACTGGGTCATCTTCGTGTATAACGACAAAGGACTTTTCATCGTATTCTAATTTTGCAATCTCAACAGGATTGGCTAATTTGTTGGCATCTTTCTTTGAAACTTTGAGACGCTGATACACTGACGCTATTCCCGTGGGCTCAGTGCCTTTTATAAATAGTTCTTTTCGAGTTGGATAACTCTCAACAGGGAGGCCACCGCCAAACGCATCAATATCAAGTTCTACTATGCTGTTTGGACGGACAAAAGGTTCATCTTTGGTATTTTTTAATGCTTCACGTATTATCCTGCTCCAGACAGGAGCTGCTCCGGTCACTCCTGAGGCAAGTGACGGGTGCATAGGAGTGTTATCATTATTTCCAACCCACGCTCCTACGACGATAGATGGTGTATACCCGATCGCCCAGTTATCTCGCTTGTCATCTGTAGTTCCGGTTTTGACGGCAACGGATCTACCGGGAATTACAAGGTATGATTTAGGACCAAATACTTCTTTTCTCGCTTCATTATCCGATAAAATATGTGTCACAAGATAGGCTACATCGGCAGGAAGTACTCGCTTGAGACTCGTAGCTTTCCATTCATACAAAACTTTTCCCTTCGCATCTTGGACTTTTAGAATCGATACCGGCTCACTCCGCTCTCCTGCTGTCGCAAATACTCCAAAAGCACTCGTCAAATCTAAAAGCTTCACTTCGCCTCCACCTAACGTAAGTGAAAGGCCAATACGTCGTATATTATCGTCAGTCGGTTCAAGAGAGGTAATACCCATATCAAAGGCAGTCCGGAGTATTTCTTTTACACCAACAAGCGCACTAACTTTTACTGCTATAGTGTTTATGGAGTTACCTAAACCGTAACGGAGTTGTATGGGCCCTCGGAATTTATTATCGTAGTTTTTTGGATTATATTCCGGTTTAGCCGGATCACCTGATGGATACTTAGTGTCAACATCCATAAGCAGAGTCGATGGGGTATATCCTTTTTTAAACGCAGATGCATAGGTAATGGGCTTTAAAGCACTCCCTGGTTGGCGTAGCCCTTGGGTTACTACATTAAATTTAAACCCACCACTATCTGTTGAAGCATAGTCTTTTGACCCAATCATCGCCAATATTTCTCCAGTTGCCGGTCGCAGAACAACTGCTGCACCGTTACTTACCTTTAGTGTCTTGGCTTTAGTCACTTCTTCGTTTACAATTTTTTGTGCTACCTCCTGCAACTTCCAGTCTAATGTCGTCGTAACTTTCAGTCCTCCAGCCTCGACCAATTTGGATCCGAATTTAGCAATCAATTGCTCTTTTATGTATGCGACAAAATGCGGAGCCCGAAGCGACTCACTACCGCTTGCAAATTTTACTGTTTCAATATCTTTTCGAATTTGCGTTTCTTGTATAGGCGAAATATATCCGTCTTCCCGCATCCGACGGAGCACGTGCTGGCTTCTTTCAATATATGCTTTGGCTTGGCCGGTAAATGGTGAGTAGAAACTTGGCGATTGTGGAAATCCAGCGAGTATCACAGATTCAGCAGGGGAAAGATCTTTGGTTTTTTTGTTAAAGTAATACCCGCTTGCGGATTCGACACCCACCGCGGTGCCTCCGTACGGAGCTTCATTTAAGTACATTTGCAAAATCTCATCTTTAGAATATTTTCGCTCTATTTGAATTGAAAGAATCGCTTCTTTCATTTTTCGGGGGATGGTTCGCTCGCTTGACAAAAGTGCATTTTTTACCAGCTGTTGCGTCAGCGTTGAACCTCCTTGAACATTATGAAAAAACACAATGCTTATAATTGCACGAAATATTCCGGTCGTTGATAACCCCTGATGCTTATAAAAATCTTTATCTTCCACCGCTATCGTTGCGTCTTTAAGCGTTTTTGGGACATCTTCCCAAACAACGGGGATACGATTTTCATTTTCGAATATGTCATAAAGATTTTCACCGTTTCGGTCTAAGATTACCGTAGATAATCCTTCGCTTCGCTTTACTTTGTCAGGCCTTGGAAGATCTTTGGCATACCATGCAAAAAGCAGTCCGATAAAAAGAAATCCACCAAGCAGCAAAAAAAAGAAGCAAACAGCAAGAGTTGTCATGAGTGAAAGTCGGGATCGGGGATTGCTAAAACGCCGCTTCAATTGCCGTTGCCAATATGCATCGTACATGATACCCATTGTACCTGATGCTTGAAACGCTTTCCAATATATGGTAATCTGTCTTTTACATGAATCGCAGACAATCCTTCAATTTTAAGTACTTCGCTTCCCAAACCGGGAGGATGCTTGCTGGTTTACTCGTCTAATACTTTAAACTAACCACCAACATGACCTCCCGATCGGGAGGTTTTTTTGTGAAATATGAAAACTAATCGTCAATCGAATACAACCTTATATTTTCAAAAAGAAGTTCATGTATCGGACTTACCTTTAGCATCCCATAACAGAACTATAGGGATTCATGGAATACAAGGTTCATTTACAGATGAGGCATGGCACCAACTTTCTACACATATCAAACTACCGACAAATACGTACAAAGTCATCGAGCTTGTTCATGCCCACAGAGTGCTTGATGCAGTCAACAAGGGCGAGGTAGATATGGCTATCATTGCTTATGCCAACTCACGTTCAGGTGGATATGTAGCATCCATTGAGGCTCTGGGGTTATTTAAGTACACTCTTCTGGGTCTTTTCACCATGCCGATAAACATGTGTCTCTTGACTAATCCGAAGGTATCAAGCATAGACGATATTAAAGTCTTTTTCGGGCATCCTGTGGCAATTAGTCAATGCAGAAAAACCCTTGCAACTCGATGGCCTCATATTCAGGTCAAAATGGGAACAGATGAAATGGATACTGCTTTGTCTGCAAAACTTCTTGCTTCAGGTGCGATACAGAAAAATCATGGGATATTTGCTTCAAAAAGGGCAGCACAGTTATATGGACTAAAAGTACTGTATGAGGGAGTACACGATGATCCTAACAATGCAACGTCGTTTGCATTAGTTTCCCGTAAATAATATAAATGAAAGTATAAAAAAATTTATATTTGTGATATACTAACAACTATGAACAGCAAGCAAGCGTTCTATTTTTACTATTTTGCTTCCCAAGCCGGGAGGATGCTTGCTGGTTTACGAATCTAAAATAATAACATAACCACAACCACATGCCTCCCGACCGGGAGGTTTTTTTGTGGAAAAAATATCTATGATTGAACAACGAAGTTATGATCTGGAAATTCACGCGGGTCCCTGTTCGATAAACAGGCAAAATCCTCGTGAGATATACCAAATAGCAGATATTCGTGTCAAAAATGCACGAGGAGAGTCTATTCGTGCTATATCAGGTACTCGGGTTGTGGGACTTAAGTCCCGTACTTCTTTAAGCTCCAACCCTTCGGAAATGGGCATGGATTTCCCGATTTTGGAAGAGCAATTTCTCCTCATGGGAGAAACCCAAGACCATATACCACCAAGTGTAGAGATTGCCAGTCAAATAGTGGCAGATACGGATCTTGTTGTTGCGTCAGAAATTATGATGCCTGATGTACAAATTCCTCACTACATAGGCAAAATTCCTCCTGAAAGGCTTTTGCTTTGGAATCCATCTGTGGATCAACTCGGTTGGCATATTTGGCAAACAGCTAAATATGCTCGCAATAATGGCTGGCATGTTGGTATCAAAAATGGAAAAAGTCTTGGTACAACTTTGGTAAACGCACAAGACTCAACCAGCCAAGCGATCACTGAACTTGAAAAAACATGGGTAGGGCTTGCAAGCTTTGCCCAAAATCTGGAAGGACGTATCACGCTTATTCATAGAGGAGTGGAAACACCGGAAAAGGAATTATTCAGAAGCGCTCCTGTTCATGAAGTAGCCCGTCGTGCAAAAAGACGCATACCGGAAGTCCGTCTCTTTTTTGATCCGAGTCACAGTTGTGGACCAAACCTTCGTGACCAGATCGTTCCGATTACTATTGAAGCTATGAGAATGAAAGATGGAAACAATTTTCTCTACGACGGAATTCTCGTGGAAGCCGGAACTTCAGATACTGATACGTTACAACACATTACTCTCGATGAGCTACGCGTACTGGCAGAAGAATTGGCAAAGTTTCGATCACTGCGATCACCAATATGACGAATGCAGAAAACCAAACTGGCAAAGTAGGCATAGCAATGGGGGAACCAAAAGGTGCATTACCCCCACTTTTTCGTGCATTTCCTGAAGGACCTATCGCACAGCTTCGACTTGAAGATTTATCATCATTTGAAGTTGCTCAAATACCACTGGGTCCACAATTAGGAGAGCGACTGGAAGCTTCTGCTGCTCAACTGGTAATTTTGACCCATCCAGATAATCACGAGGCCGCAATGATATATCCACGACTCATTGGTAGAGCAGACGATCGCTCTCACGTAGTATTGTGCAATGATCCGGTCGCGCAAGCTCAAGAAATAACTGAGGAAGGCATTATTCCTCTCGTCGTTACCCGGGCCACGGATCCGATGCTAAAAGAAATGATGTTTCGGAATTTTAACTTCGGACAACTTCTTGCGGATAGATTTCCGGTTCCAAATAGAAATATACCCGGAGCAACACCTATTTTGCACTGCGTCGGTATTACTCAGCACGGAATACGAGTACTCACTGAGCATGCTGATTTTTCTGATTCACCTACTGAAGCTCAAGCATTGGAACAAAAACGCTCGAGGCGGATAAAAGAAATCCTGGGAGATATACTGACAGCTACCGACTTTCATAGGATTCTGCAATCACCTTTAGTTGAGCACGTTATACTCCATGCACTCGGTCCTCGTGGCACAAACATCTCTCAGGCTGCAACACTATACATCTCGCGTTTAGGAATTTCTCATAAAGCCCAGGTTCGTATCCACGATACCGGTATAACACCGATGGAATATTCTCAGATGGCTGCAGAGGAAACAGAACGACTACTATCGATAGACAGCCTTCCTAGACAGCTTCATCTTCACATGGAATGCGCCGTATACCACGGTATGGGGGAACTTTACGAACAACGAGCACGTGAAGCTGTTTTTTCTGATGTACAAGATATGGCTCTGGACAACATGCAGCTTGGCGCAAAGGACAGTCTTGAAAAGCTGCAACAGATAGTAGCGACACAAGGAAGCATACGGATTGCAACACATCCATCCCCACGGTCGTTAGTCCTCCCCTGGCTTGAGAGGAGAGTGGCTACATGGATACAGGCATCCTCAAATTCTGCTGCTGCTCGTATGGTGGTTAATGGGGAAGCGGATGCATGCGTCACAACGGCAAGCGCCGTTGCGCTACTGAGTTCTGCAGGCATAAGTACCCTTCACGGGTTTGGCTCACCGAATATGATTTTTACTGTTGCTTCTCCTCTGACGCATGATCAGCTACGACTCTATTTGAATACTGAAGGGAAAGCCATATGAAAAAGATACCGTTTATCCTCAATCATAAGGAGAAACCAACAATCGCCATAATTGGATTTGGCCGTTTTGGTAAATTGTTAACACAAATCTTTTTAAAATGGAGTAACGCAAACATTCTGTTGGTTTCCCGTAAAAAACAGCAACAAACTCACCAACGGTTATCCTTTGTAAATCTACAGAATATTCATTCAGCCGATATTATTATTCCTTGTGTGCCAATATCAGCTTTTGAAGAAACAATACAAAAGATAGCACTCGTTGCAAAAAATTCCGCAATCGTCATGGATGTGTGTTCTGTCAAAGTTGTACCTACTCGCCTTATGAAATCTTTTTTGCCAGATAGTATCCAAAAAATTGCGACCCATCCCATGTTTGGACCGGACTCTTTTCGGATAAACAAAGGTCTAAAAGGCTTACGACTCGTTATGCATAACATCAGCGCCTCTTCTCAAAACTACAAAACTATCAAATCATTTTTCAAAAAGCTCCGTATCAGCGTTATAGAAATAACTCCTCATAAACACGACCGCTGGATGGCTATGAGTCTTGGGTATTCCTACTTAGTGGGAAAAATCGGACAGCAAATGCACATAACAAAAACGCCAATAGATACCCATGATTTTGACCTATTAGTGAAACACGCACGCATTATTTCCAACGATAGTGAGACGTTGTTTTTTGACATGCAAACATGCAACCCGTTTGCTGGAGAAGTTCATAGAAAATTTTTATTGACTACTCAAAAAATTTTAAGTGAAATAAAGGCGCATTCAGTCGACAATCGACGCACAAGAGTGTAATATGTTAAAGGAGAACTTATGTATGCAATTGATATTTTATAACCAGGGGTGTTGATAAAATTTATCCGAGTCGGCAGGCGCTGAAGAAGATCTTACGAAATGCTAAAAAGCTCCGGCTCTACCCTAAGAAGGCGGAATAGTTTGCCGACTGAAGGAGTTTTGTTACAATAAAACAATGAATAAACAAATCGATACAACAACTATTATTAATAAATTTTTACATCTAAAACCGGAAAAGATTATTCTTTTCGGCTCATACGCCAAAGGAAATCCCGATCCTGATAGTGACGTCGATATTTTAGTGATCCAAAAAACCCAAAAAAAACCAGCGGAAAGAGTTTCCCAGGCGTTACACTCTGTCTGGGGGAGCATTCCACACATCGAAGCTCAAATCGTGACTCCGGAAGAATTTCAGCTGGCGATAAACCAAAATCGATTCTTTATCACCCAAGAAGTGCTAAAACACGGTAAGGTGATCTATGAAAAAAGATAATTTTAAAAGCGACGTGAAGACGTGGCTAGCATTTGCCGAGTACGATTTAAAATCAGCGAAGTGGCAACGAGAGGGAAAAATTTACGTCTCTGCCTGTTATGCTTCGCAACAAGCGGCGGAGAAGGCTTTTAAAGCACTATTATTGGAAAACGGAAAGATACCTCCAAAAATTCACAGCCTAGATCGTCTCGTAACCGTTTTAAAAACAATTAAGATAAATATTTCAGAGATAGAATCAGATGCGCGTGAGTTAGATACATATTACATTACGACGCGTTATCCGGGACAATACGGCGGGCCGGAAGGATTATATGGTCAGGTAGATGCCACGAAAGCAATTACGTCAGCTGAAAACATTTTAACATTCGTAAAAAATCGTCTTCGCTAGAAAAATCCTATGGACAATATTGACGTGCTACTCACGAGAGGTGTCGATAAAATTTATCCGAGTAGAGAAGCGCTTGAAAAAGTGCTCCGTAGCGGCAAAAAGTTAAAACTCTACCAGGGGTTTGATCCAACGGGGACACAGCTTCACATCGGTCATGCCGTAGGGTTTCGGAAACTCCGCCAGTGGCAGGATATGGGACATGAAGTTATCTTTCTTATAGGTGATGGCACCGGCCAGGCAGGGGACCCATCAGGCAAAAAAACTGCCCGGGAAAAGTTTTTCACTCGGGAAGAGCTTCGGCAAAACGGAAAAGACTATGTCATGCAGTCGTCTAAAATTATGCGCTTTGACGGCCCTAATCCCGTCAAGATTCTCTACAATGGCGACTGGCTTAATAAACTAAACCTTAAGCAAATTCTTGATATCGCAGGCCACTTTACACTTCAGCAAATGCTTGAACGAGACCTTTATCAGGAGCGTCTTAAAAATAATATTCCGTTAAGTCTTCGAGAGTTCATGTACCCACTCCTCCAAGGATACGACTCAGTTGCAATGGAAGTGGATCTTGAACTTGGTGGAAGCGATCAGACATTTAACATGCTTACCGGTCGAACGCTTGTTGCAGCTTTACTTCACAAAGACAAATTTGTCATGACCGTACCGCTTCTTACTGACGCCAAGGGAACAAAAATTGGTAAAACCGAAGGAAATGTTATAGGTATCACCGACCCGCCAAACGAATTCTTCGGGAAAATTATGTCCCTTGGCGATGATATCATCGTCAACTCCTTTATACTTTTAACCGATACACCGGTTGAGGAAATAAAAGAGATGAAAAAGAAGATGGAAAAAGGTGAAAATCCAATGACTTTTAAAAAACGCCTTGCATTTGAACTGACGAAGCAATTCAATTCAGAAAACGCAGCCAAAAAAGCTCAGGAAGAATTTGAACGCGTTCATCAAAAAGGTGAAAATCCAAAATCCGCGGAAGAATTTTCTACAAGTCAAATCAATTGGAATCCTGTTGATCTTCTCGTCGAATCGGGTACTGCAAAGAGTAAATCCGAAGCAAAACGACTGGTTGATCAGGGAGCTGTCAAACTTCGTTCGACAGCTATTACCAATCAACAATTAACAATAAACATATCTGATGGTGATATACTTAAGGTAGGAAAGACGAAGTTTCTCAAAGTTCGAGTCACCTCGTAAACTCAGATTATAGAAGGTTCGCATACTTCTACAATTGGTAAAGGGGAAGCACAATGGAAGTATGCGAACCTTCCAGCAATTATGAATTTTTTTCGAAAACACGAAAAATTCTGGAAAGTAATCGTTGTGATTGCTTCCCTTGCTCTTGTCGCAACTTCATTTCTTCCGCTTCTCTCGCTTCGATAACCACTACTGCCGTATAATCGGATTATGGATCTTGAATTTTCAACGAACATACAATATGTTCCCAAAGTTGGTCCGATAATGGCCAAGCGGTTAAATTTTCTTGGGATTACAACCGTAGAAGACCTTTTGTATTATATTCCATTTCGATACAACGACTTTTCTCTCACTGTGCCTATAGCAAGCGTAACCCCTGGCGAAATTGTTACCATATCGGCAACTATTACAAGTATAGCCAATGTCAGAACAAAATCAGGAAAATATATGCAGCGAGCGACGGTTTCTGACAACAGTAAATCGATACGTGTCATCTGGTTTAATCAGCCGTTTCTCCTTCAGATACTTAAAAAAAATCAGCTCATACATTTATCAGGAAAAGTCGATTGGTTCGGAAGAGATATCGTTATAACCTCTCCAGAATATGAATTACCATCGGAAAATCAGGGTATACACACAGGAAGAATTGTCCCAGTCTACTCAGTAACTGAGGGTATATCTTCAAAATGGTTACGAGGAAGAATCGCCTATATACTTGATCTCATGATACCGAAACTGGAAGATTATTTACCTCTCAAACTTAAAACACAGTATTCTCTCATTCCAATTCAGGAAGCTATTGCCGAAATTCATTTTCCTTCTTCATTGCCTAAAACGCTCACTGCAAAACACCGTCTCGCATTTGATGAACTTCTTTTGTGGAATGTACGTTCGCGTATGGATAAAAAAATCTGGGCGAGCACAAGAAAATCTCGACTTCTGAAAATATCTGATAGAGACAAAACGAAAACTATAGAAGCACTTCCATTTATGCTCACTGACGATCAAAAACGTACCGTAGAGGAAATAATAGCAGATCTTAAAAAAACTATTCCTATGAATCGACTTCTGGTCGGAGATGTAGGATCAGGTAAAACCGTCGTTTCTGCTCTGGCTATGTCTGTAGCACTCAAAAATGGATTTTCGAGTCTTCTTATGGCCCCGACAGAAATACTTGCTCAACAGCATTTTACGACAATTAGCTCTCTTGTTGCCTCTATTGGCCTAAAAGCTCATTTGGTTACAGGTTCTACAAAAAAATTACCACCAACAGATATTGGCGTATATATAGGGACTCATGCACTTCTCACTCGCTCGTCAGATATACCCAATATTGGCTTGGTCGTCATCGACGAACAACATCGGTTTGGTGTATCTCAGCGCTCTATTTTGACAAATACAAAAAAAGGGATTACGCCCCATTTACTTACGATGACAGCTACTCCCATACCAAGAACGATGACAAAAGTCCTTTTTGCCAATGTAGACATGTCAATGTTGTCGACAATACCAACAAATCGTCCAAAAATAAAAACATGGGTCATTCCAAAAGAAAAACGAAACGCAGCCTATCAATGGATCATTGATCAAATACATAAAACATCAGGTCAAGTTTTTATCATCTGTCCTCTTATTGAAGAATCCGAGACGCTTATGTCTGTTCGAGCGGTCACATCTGAGCTTACAAAACTTCAAAAAATATTTTCTCCCCTCCATATAGGACTTCTTCATGGACGCCTGAAACCAAAGGAAAAGACAAATGTATTAGATCAATTTCGTAATAAAAATATTGATATACTCCTGTCAACTCCAGTCGTTGAAGTCGGCATTGATATCCCCAATGCGACTATTATGGTCATAGAGGCAGCAGAACGGTTCGGATTAGCACAGCTTCACCAGCTACGTGGCAGAGTTGGACGCGGGACTCTGCAATCGTACTGTTTGTTATTTACCGAAAAAGATAATGAGTCAGTACAAATTCGATTAAAATCTCTTGAAACGATACAGAACGGTCCGGAGCTAGCGGAAATTGATCTGAAGATGCGAGGCCCAGGAGATTTAAGCGGTATAAGGCAGCATGGATTACCAGCTCTTCAATTCGCTTCTCTCTCAGATACTTCCCTTATTTCACAAATCCAGGAAGCGACATCAAAGCTACTTACCGATGATCCTGAACTAAAAAATCTCCCCCTCTTGAGAGAAAAGCTTAAAAATAGTACAATAAAAGCAATTATACAGGATTAATTTTCAATTTTATGGCTCCACTACCAAAAAGACGACATAGTACAAGGCGGGGAGGCAAACGAAAAGCCTCTATACGGCTACCATTACCGCACCTCGTTGTTTGTAGCCAATGTAAAACGATGCGATTTCATCATAGAGTTTGTAAAAACTGTGGCTATTACGATGGTCGATCTGTTGTCGTCAAAAAGGAAAAGAAAAAGAAGAAATGAAAACCCCTCTAGATCCGAGACACAAAAGGCGCGTTTCCATCATGCAGCAGTTGTTTTCACTAAGTTTTCAGAAATCCAAAGCAAAATCTCTGGAGCATATTATTACTCATCTGATAACAATTGACCAGGCGATAAGTAAATCAGCTCCGCAGTGGCCTATTGATAAAATTGCTAAAATCGATGTTGCAATACTTCGTCTTGCTGTTTTTGAACTTCTTATCGAAAAAAAGGAACCACCAAAAGTGATTATCGATGAAGCTATTGAACTAGCCAAGCAATTCGGTAATGAAAACAGCCAGAAATTCGTCAATGGGGTGCTTGGTACAATACTGGCTGGTAGAGAATCATAAAGGAGGACGACACCATGAATTTAGAAGATATTGAGCACACTATCGGAGTAGTATTTCATGATAAAGCGTTATTACGACAAGCTTTTGCCCACCGTTCGTACCTGAATGAATCACGTGATATAAAAGAATCAAACGAACGGTTAGAATTTCTTGGTGATTCGATTTTATCATTTTTAACTTCTCATTTTCTTTATGAAACTTTTCCACAGTATCCAGAAGGAACACTTACAAATATTCGAAGTAGCCTAGTAAAAACAAAAAGTTTAAGCGAAGTCGCACAAACGTTGAAACTCGGTGAACTACTACTACTAAGCCATGGTGAGGAAGAATCTGGCGGCCGTACAAATCCTTCTCTTTTAGCAGACACGTTTGAAGCACTTCTTGGGGCCATCTTTATAGATCAGGGGATAGAAACCGCCAAAAAATTTGTTGAAACGTTCGTTTTTCCCAAAACACAATCTATAATCGATAATAAAATGTATATTGATTATAAAAGTTTACTTCAAGAAATTATTCAGGACCAGTCAAAAATATCTCCGACGTATCATGTGGTAAAGAGCCAGGGGCCAGATCATGCCAAAACCTTTTGGGTACAAGCTCACGCGGAAGAGGTAGTGCTCGGAAGTGGCATGGGTAAATCAAAACAAGAAGCAGAACAGTCTGCTGCAGCAAATAGCCTTGAGAAGATGGGGAAAATCTGATAGAATAGGAGAATGGTAAAAATTCGACTTTCTCAAACAGGAACGAAAAACAAAAAGAAATACCGCATTATTGTCATAGAAGAAGGAAAACGACGAAATGGTCGCGCGATAGAAATACTTGGCTACTATAATCCTATGGTGAAACCAGCTATGGGAAAAGTAGACGCCACTCGAGTAAAGTATTGGCTTTCTGTTGGAGCTCAAATGACCCCATCCACAAAAAAACTTATCAATACGTTTACCGTATGAAAGATACTCTAACTTACCTGGTACGGTATCTTGTCGATCACCCCGACGATATTATGGTAGATGAACTCAGGCAAGAAGGTCGCGTCCTTTTTACTCTCCATGTACATCCTGAAGATATGGGTAAAATCATCGGTAAAAGCGGACGGATTATAAAAGCAATTCGAGATGTTTTAAAAATACTTGCAACAAAACAAAATATGTACGTCGATGTCGTACTTGCTGAAGTTAAATCCGACCAATCCGACCCACTTCGCCGGAGCTCCAGCGAGGCGAGCCAATAATTTATTCTGACCAATCAGGGATTTCTTCACTATGCATTTTTCTATCCTCACCCTTTTCCCCAAAATGTTTGACGGAATTTTTGAAGAGTCAATTATTCGTCGAGCCAAAACTAAAGAATTGATCACTATTTCCTATGTTAATATCCGCGACTTTGCAAAAGATACATATAAAAGTGTTGATGATCACCCGTATGGAGGCGGAGTGGGGATGATACTTCGTGTTGATATCCTCTGGAAGGCAATAGTTTACGCTAAAAAACAATATCCACACATAAAAGCTCATGTCATACTCCTTGATCCTGCTGGAAATCCTTATACACAAACTGTCGCACACTCCTTAACATCATACAAACACATCATACTTATTTGTGGACATTATGAAGGAATAGATGATCGAATTTATTCGTTTATACACCAAAGTATCTCTATCGGTGACTATATACTTACCGGAGGAGAGATCGCTGCCATGGTAGTCGTTGATTCCATTACTCGACTAATTCCTGGTGTTTTATCAAAAAAAGAAGCAACAATACTTGAATCATTTACACGAAACGATAGCAAAAAGCAATTAATTGAATATCCTCAATACACAAGACCTCCTACATTTCAAGGACTTTCTGTTCCATCAATAGTACTTTCTGGAAACCATAAAGCAATTGAAGAATGGAAAAAAGAACAGGCTTTAGCAAGAACTAAAAAATTCCGGCCTGATCTGCTTTAGCCAATACTTCCTTTACGGTGAAAATGGATCACTTCTTGGTTCAAAAGAAGCAGAATTGAGTGACTGGGCAAAAGAAGCATAATCAGGGAGTGCAGAAAATTCGTTTAAATGTTCCTCATCCTGTTGGGACAGGGCAGTAATTTCAGAAGTAAGTGAATTTGTTGTTTTTGATAAAGGAGCATAGAATCCGCTAATTGTAAGCTCCGAAGTTATTTCTCCATTACGATAGGATGAATTCAATGCATCTATTTGAAGCAATCGTTTCACTCGTACGACTTGTTTTAAAAATTGTAAGTACTTTTCATAGGGTCCAGACACGACAATATGTGCAGATATACCCAAACTTGAAGATGTCGACTTTGGAGTCGCTGATCCAGTTGCAAGCGCACCAAGAGCTCCTAATTTTAAATCAGTAATCATAATATTATTTTCACTTGCCACTCGCTCTATAGTCGTCATAAGGCTTGCAGCAGATTTGTCTATTGGAATAGCATGTGACAATCCCTTGAGACTACTGCGCAACGTATCCTCATCAAAACTTTCTAGCACTGCAAGCTTTTTTTTAACAAAATCTATATCTTTTGATAGAGATTGGAATTCCACATACAACTGATAGGTATTTTGAGCAAAAGGAATAAGTACAAAAATACTCACTGCAAATGAAAAAACTACAATAGCAACGGTAATAACATATATCTGATATAAATGGAAATATTGGCGTATTTTCCTCATATTCGTTAAAGGTTTGCGCGAAACGTGAGCGCTATCTGTAATCGACCTATTTCATCAAGGCTCATTGATTCGATGGTAAGTTGTTTCACGGTTCCATTGGACAATTCTTTTGTCAAATTATTCATAAAAGAAAATGCTTCTTCTATATTTTCTAAACGCAGGGATGTTTGTACTGTTCCACTTTCTGCTATTGAAACACTATTAAATGAAGAAGCAGTTCCAAGCCGATCTATGAGAACAAATACTTTATCATAAGAATATTGCGTTTCACGAATTTTTATAGCAAGTTTCAGGCGATCTTTTAAAGCTGAAAGTAACACTTCTCTCGTAGATAAATTTGCAATTGAAGCTATGTATTGCTTCTTTGTATTTACGAGCTGTTGGGAGCTTGTTTTTATATACATATATCCTGCACCGATAAATAGACTACATGCGATAATGACAATTACTACGATATAATTTGCGATCTTAAGTTGTGACTGGATCGTTTTTACTCGCGCAGATTGTGGAGCTTTGGTTTGAAGCAGATTTACCTCAGTAGTCATAAAGTTATGATCGAAGTGCAAGTCCGATAGCGACAGAATAGGTCGAAGCATCTACATCTAAAATAGACTGTTTTGCATCTTTTCTTATGCCAACCCATGGATTTGCGAGTTGGGTCTCTATTCCCATCGTTTCAGCAATATAGATGACCATTCCCGGCAAACGGGCAGTACCTCCGCTTAGTACAATAGCTTCTATATGTTCATCTTTATGTTTTTCCATATAAAACTCGACAGCACGCTTCATTTCACCAACGATTGTTTCCATGATAGGTTTTGCCGCTGCTAATATTTTTCCTTCAACTTTATCCCGTTCTAATCCATATGTTTTTTTAAATTCTTCAGCCTGAGTTAAGTTAAATTCCAGTCCCTGCGCTACAGCTCGAGATAATGCTTCTCCACCGCTACTTATTGATCTGGTAAAAGCCAAAATGCCGCTTCGCAAAATAGCTAAATCAGTCGTTTGGGCACCAAGAGACACAATCATAGCTGTTTTTATTGTCGAGGTAGATCGAACTAAAGCCCGGGCAGCAGCAATTATTTCCGTTTCTGCATTTGCAACCGTTACTTCAGAAAGCTCCAGAATTGTCAGATACTTCTCCAGTAGCGCTTTCGGTGCAGCAACAAGGAGTACTTCCATTTTCCCGGATGTGGTCATCTTCGCTTCCCGTAATACCGTAAAGTCAATATTCACTTGATCGAGGGGAAGCGGTATATATTGTTCTGCTTCCCATTTTATCGCTGAAGATAACTCTCTTTGAGACAATTGAGGCACCTCTATGACTCTCGTAAACACTTGAGATTCAGGAAGAGCAATATTGACTGTTTTTGATTTACAGCCAGTAGCTTTAAACAAATCTTTTATGGCGATAGCAACTGCTTCGTAATCTGCAGCCAGTTTTGAAGAGAGTGCCTTTGGAGGAGTCGGCACGCTCCCTGCTGCAAGAAGCGTTATACCGCTTCTGTCGCTGCCAAGTTCAATAAGCTTAATGGAGTGAGAACCTATATCTAAACCTACAGACGATTTCATAGAATTTTAAATACTGTTAATGACCAAATGTATTCTGACTATAGATAGAAGCGTCAAAAAGTGATGAAGCTGAACGGTACTGTTGATAGACAAGTATTTTTCTATTTACCCCTGTTGTTGTTTGACCTGTAGATACTATCTGTTTGCCCTGTTCTGCAAGCTGCTGCGAACCACTATCGACATAAAGCTGAGTATCGCTATAGACAGGACGGATACGCAAAGCAAGAAGCGTATCGACGCTAGGCGTAATATTATTTAACGGAAAAATAATTTGTTTGTTATACACATTGTTTTGGCCGCAGTGGTTACCGCTTGCACCTACATTAGTAAAATTGTTTCCTCTGCTATTGTCTGGATCAAAAGCGAGTTTCGCGACTTGATAGCTTCCGTCCGTTTGCTCTTTGTATAAAATAGATACGACGAGTGCTGGAGTAACAGTCTCAGAGCTCCAACAAAGCTCAAGCGTTAATGCTGTGTAATATGGAGGAGATTCAATAAGCGCTCCTGAGACAGGATCATGATTAACTAGCCATAACGTTTCTGTAACACCTTTTGGAGTTTTTTTGGGAAACGCATAAACGCCGGTTGCCCCTCCAATACTTGCCACAGTGACATCATAGGATATACCTGACGTCAATGTTTGCGCTCCACCAGATCCGCTTCCTGATTTTAATGCTGCCTCAACACCCGCTTCAGCAGCACTAAATGCTTTAGATGATTCCTCTATTTGGCGACTTATAGATAGATCCTGTGTCGTTCTTGCTAGTAAAGATAATGCGATCGTCGTACCAACTGCCATGACGAGAAGAGTGATAAGAAGTATTTGTCCAGATTGTTTAATTATTTGACGTTTCATACTATATCTATTCTACGGTGTTTAAATTCGTATTTGCAAGAGTATTTACTTATTTCTGAGTAATATAGTCGTTTGAAAATTAGCGCCTGCCTTTTCAAACTGATCAACTGGTGTTCCAATTTGCGCTAACTGAAAAGAAATATGTATACTTTTTGGTACATCATCGGAGGCAGTACAAACAAAAACAAGCGAACTTGTAGCACAACTGGCTCCGAGGGTAACGCTGTTTGACGTAAGAAACTGAACGCCACTGGCACTTGAAGATGCGATACGTATGGCCTTGCCATCAGACAAACAATAAAAAGACGTTGTACCACCATCTGGATTGACGAAAGAGAGCGAATCAAGCGATGTACCTGATGCAGTACAGGTACTTGTAATCGTGCGTGCATTTCTAATGTAGCGTTCCATAAGTTGTAATGAAAACTCTCCATTTTGTTTTACATCTTTTAAAACCTCAGTCTTGGCACTACTTCGGGTTATCGAAAAAAGAATCTGCGTCAATGTCGTACCTAAAAATGCTATGATTCCGACAGACACGAGAACTTCCAGTAAGCTAAATCCTCGTCTATCAGAATGTTTTACCATAGATAATATTGTTTACCACTTTGTAAGATATGTAGTAAGCTGATTTTGCTGGCTCCCGCTGATATCACCCCAGGATACTGTGACCGTAACTTCCATACGATTTTCAGAAACATTCCATAAAAATTTTATATTTCTATTATAAATAGTATCTACATTACCATCACACTCACTCGTACTTGTTATGATTGGACTTGCCGGCCATACGTTATCTTTTGGCAAACACCACGTCTTTGGACCAGGATCACCATATGTTAAAAACGTACTCCATCCGTTATCTCGTAATTTTCTTGAAAGTTCTATCCCTTCCTGCGCATACTTTGTCGCAAGACTTCTATCCTTGCCCTTTTGACTATTGCGGAGTGCACTTATAGATCCTACGACAAGGGCAGAAACCAACATAAGAACGACACTGACAACCACAACTATTTCAACAAGAGTTTGACCTCGCTTATATTTTTGCACAAACATACTTTGGTTTCATCTATGGATACGTGAATAAATTTGCTTGGGGGATTACTACTTTACTTCCACCGGGCAGCAATTTCCATTTTAATGTTACATTTGCAGTTCCTAAATCATCGTTGTATTCAAGTTTTATTGCGTATTTTTGATTTGCTGCAAGATCTATATCTGCATGATACTCGCCACTATTGTTCCATTTTGCAATTATTTGAGTATTATTTATCCATAGGCGTTCTCCATCATCTGCATCGACAAAAAATCGATATGTTCCTGCAGTCGTTGTAAGCACATACCCTGTCCATCGGATAGAAAATGTATTATTTCCAGTCATAAATGATGGCTTCCCGGATCCCCAATCAAAATTAATTATTGGATCAATCTGAGTGCCCACGAGATTGGTTAAATCTCTGGCATCATAATACTCACCGGTTAATCCATCACCAGTTGGAACCGGCGTTGGTGTCGGAGTATTCGTCGGAGAGGCTATAGGCGAAGACGTTGGCGTAGGAGTAACTGCATCAATCAGGCCATTTTTAGATATTGTAATAGTCTCAGAACTGCTTTGTCCTACAATGGTAAGTGATTGGGCAGATGATAATCCTTTAGTAAAACTATTAAATATAAGAGGGGAGGTTGGAACAGGTGAAATAGATAGAGATGAAGAAATATCTATAGACTTTGATGGACCAACCAAGACATCCCCAGAGCCATTATTACAAAGCGCCTGGCTTGAATAATTGCTTCCGCTAAAAGTAACAGAATAACCAGTCAGCTTTGTACACGTACAATCATTCGGAGGACTACAGGATGGATCAGTGAGATCTGGTTTTTCCCCATTTACAGCTTTTGTTTGAATAGCAAGAAGATTTGATTTGAGGTTTGCAACTTCTTGTTTTACTTTTTGCTTATCATTAAACCCCTGAAAATTCGACAAGGCACCACCGGTAACTACCATAAGAATTGCTGATACAATAACAAGCTCGATAAGAGTAAATCCGTTCTTTTTATTTAAAAAATATTTTTTTATCAATTGGATAGAGTAATCATGGGTGTCGTACTTCATAGACGTATTCATTTGCCGGAATTCCGGTATTATAAATTATACCTGGACAACTATCATTGTTTGACCCTTGCTCTACCCACGCTGTCAGACAGTATCCATAGTATAGGGTTGGGGTACCACTAGGATTTGTTACCTGATACCAATATGACTGAGTAGTGCTTTTTGGGTCAGAAGGTATTGCACTAATATATCCACCAGAAGTTAAATCACTCAATGTTGATGCCTGAACCCAGGTCCCAGCTCCCTGACTAGGATAATATCCTTTGTCTGTACGATATTGTTCAAGTGACGAACGTATTTGCTCTAGATCGCTTTTTCTCCTGGTATCCCGGGATCTTTTATTGACAGAACTATATGAGGTAGCCCCAATAGCAGCGAGCACTGCAATAATTGTCGCAGCAACAAGAACTTCGATAAGAGAAAATCCTAATCGGTGTTTAAACATATCCACTATTGAAGATTTGATACACAATAATACGAACCGCTTCCATAGGCACATGCTAGACCCGAGTTACCTCCTGTCGTTGTCCCCTCAAGCTTTGCACACGAACAGTATCCACTAGACGGAAACGTGGTGTTATACGCGGGCCACGTTCCTCCTAAAGGATCGCTTGGGAAACCCGCAGGTAGATACGCGGCGGTCAAATCTGTCGTTACCGTCGGATAGGTACTACTCGTATCAGCATAATACTGCTCCATTGCGTTTTGAATCGCTTTCATATCAGACGAACGCCTGCTGTCACGGGCTTTTTTCTGCGCCTGCGAATACGATACCGCTCCCAAAGATACGAGAATGCTAATAATCGCAACGACTATCAGAAGCTCAATCAAGCTAAACCCGCATTTGAGTCTAGTTGATTTGGCATTTGGCATTTGGCATTTGGCATTCATATTCATGGTTGCGTCACTGTATAACTTGCATTCGTACAGTTGATGTCTGTCAGTGAATCTTTACTAGTATCATTTTCGTTTTCAAGACATGCCACCAGCGTATATGTTATTTTATCAACACCTCTGGTATAAATATATACTTTATTAGAGGTGGAAGTAAAATTATTACATGGAAATATGGACATATATGGATTCCAAACTTTATTACAATTTATGCTGCTAAAATCAACAGGATATTCAGGAGGTTTTTGATCCTGGATATACAGTTCTAATGCTTTTTGAATCTGCCGTATATCACTTTTTCTACTTGCGTCACGGCCACGTTTCAAACTTTGTATATAAGAACCTACGCCTGCCGTCGCAAGAATAGCGAGCATGGCAATAACAATTAAAAGCTCCATGAGTGTAAACCCACGATTTAATGCCGAATGTCGAATGTCGAATGTCGAATAATCAACTTTGTTAGTATGCATTTTCATATTTTTATTCAACATTCATCATTTTGCATTTTGCATTTAGAAAAAAACTCTCCATAATGACAAAATTTTATCGCCCCATATCAGAGACACGATTGTTCCGGCAATGAGAAATGGACCAAAAGGTACTATACTTTTTAATCCCTTTTTCTTTCCTAAAATTAGTATGACACCCACCAGTGCCCCAGTCAAGAAGGCTACATAAAGGGCAATGACGATCTTCGGATAGCCTAATAGAAACCCCATGAAAAAACTAAATTTTACGTCCCCAAATCCTATACCACGACCTCGTGTTACGAAATATAGAAACAAAAAAAACACTATAGCTCCGAGAGCTGAGTAGAGAAATGGAAGAAAAGGTGAAAAAGTTAATCCTTTATACAATAATGGCAATACAGCACCAAGAATTCCAAAAACGATCATGCTATCTGGAATTATTTGGTACTTGAAATCAGCTACAAAAATGACAAGAAGAGAGGAGAAAATAATTGAATAAGCAAGTAATGGAATTATCCAATCCGACCAATTTGACCAATCCGACCAATGAAAGATAAAAATAACAACAAAGCCTAGTCCGGTCGCAAGTTCTACCAGGGGGTATTGGAAAGAAAGTTTTTTATAACATCGTAGACATCGACCTTGTTGCAAAAGAAACGACAATAGGGGAATAAGCTCAAACCATCGAAGTATCTTTCCACAATAATCGCATTTCGATCGACCCCATAGAACATTCTCTCCCTTGGGGAGACGATCAATAAGAACGTTAAGAAAAGATCCGATCGCAAGTCCCAAGAAAAAAACAAAATTATATGCCATAGGAATAAATCAAATTCGTAATTTCAAATCTTTGTACCTTTTTTTCTCTTTGATTCTATTGAAATATTTTAGTAGAGCAAAAACAGTATATATGATAAGAAAACTATAACTAATGAGGGAAATCAGTGAGCCGTATAAATAGCTTTTTGGTTCAAAGCGGAGTGTGATAGTATGTTTTCCAGTCGGGACTACTATACCTTGATTAATTAAATTTACTGGAATAATTTTTGTTTTGATAGTATCGATATACGCTTGCCATCCGGGATAAAACGTGTTTGCTATGGATAACAGTGCTTCCTGATTGACCTCAACAGACAATTGTATCTCCTCCGGTTCCTCTTTCTTCTTCGTAATGGTGTATTGGAGTGGCAAAACAGTATCAGAAGGTATATCCGTTTCAACAATCGCGGTTTTATAGTCAAATGAATCGGATTTCATATAATCAACAAATTCCTCAACAGTAGTCACGCGTTTATACGTTTGGTACAGAGAGTATTTTGGGAGACTTACCGTATTTGCATACACGTACAGGCGATTATTTGTCTGTATCGATGGAAGGGAAATGATTGACTCTTGGCGTAGCTCCGGATTTGTCAATTTTTGGGGAGAAAGGACGTGGGTGACATTTCGTATACTAAGTATCCGAAGCGCCTCTGGAGTCAACTTTGCATGACTTGTCGCCTCTAAAATATATTCATTGCCAAAAAGCGCCTGGATATACCCCAGGCGTTTTGGGTAAAGCGTCGCGTAGTAGATGGGCGAAGACAGATTGTAGGTTACCTGGCTATTTGGTATAAGGTCATTTTGCAAATCTAAATATCGTACAATTTTCCCCGGATACGGATTGGAAAATTCATCAAATGTTCTTGCGTTGCTTGAAAACGAATAGATACGCCCATGCGGTATTTTTTCCAGATATGAAACAACTTCGGGTGTTTTGGAGAACAATTGGTAAGAGACGACCGGATGATATGAATACCAATGGATAATAAGGTCACCAAACGAGAGAACAACGATACATACGAAAACGAACCGGGGAACCAGATTGTGTTTTTTACAAAAATGAAAAACTAGTTTCAAACCGTATCCGGCAAGAATTGATAATGAAAAGAGAAATATAATGAGATATCGGGAAGGAAATCGAAAGTACGAAAATGGCGGTAAGGTAAGAAGAATATACAACGGCCCTGACCCGCCAATCATAAGGAGAGCAGAGATGATCATCGAACCGACAAAAAAAATTCCCCGGTCAAATTTCCGTATTCTTGCAAACGACAAAAGGAGCAAAATAAGAGGGAGTATACCTATGTACCCGCTATTTTCCCAAAAAATTGATCCGTTAAACGCACTAAAATGGGGATACGTTCCTTTTTGCGGATTGCCGAAATAAAACTGGTCGATAAAAGTAATGAAATGCTCTACGGGAAATTTATAAAACAGTAACTCCTGATAGGGAACGCCTTGGCTTCGTGGGGATAATGTGGTCAATTCATACGTCGGAAGTAGTTGTACCGCGGAAAGTATGAAGCCAAATAAAACAGCACATATCCATACGATGCCATACGAAACAGAAGGTTTCCTTTGTATATAAACATACAAAATGTACCCTAACGCAAAAAAAAGCGCGATAAACGTCATCTGCGGAAATCCTGCAAAAATAAGCTGCGACACGGTGAATGTTACTCCAAGAGCCCCCACACGTAGGCTACCCGAAAGCATAAGATCCGTAAAAAGAAGCACCCAGGGCAGGTAACTGGATGCCTGGAGATTAACGAGATTTGATATATGGGCGACAAAATAACCAGAGTAACCATAGAGAATAGATATATAAAACGCATACAACGGAGTAAACTTCAGTCTTTTTGCAAAAAAATACATGCCGATAGTGGACATGAGAAATGCCAGGACATAACTGAGATTAAAAGCGATGATCGTCGGAAAGAATTTATAAAGCAGAATGTTAAACACATTAAATACGCCGGTCTCTCCTTCAGCAAGCGCCGGAAAACCTCCGGCGATCATTTCATTCCAGAGAGGAATTTTGTTTTGAGATAATCTCTCGTGAAGGTAATTTTTCAAAGGATAATTCAGATGCCATATGTCGTTTATGCCTATTTCGTGTGTCGCAAATATCGATAGCTGGGGATAGAAAAGTCGTGAAAAAAAGAACAAACAGAATACGACAATGGCAACTATATATATCGCATCCTCTGATAGAATCCTTTTTCTTACCATGGGAATCGTTTTACCTTAAAGTGATTTAAGTTGTATTTTACTAGACTGGAGTTCTCGTATGTATTTATCATACATATGTTGTGCTTTTACAGGATCTTTTAAACAGTCTTTTATCGTTACAGCCTCAAAATAATCTATATCAACATCTTTGACAAAACTTTCTTTTTTGGATAATTCAAAATTTTTCATAGCCTCCTGGCAATTATTACTAAATAACTGCGCAAGTCCCAAATACTTATATGCTTCATTTCGCTGCATATCCCCGTCATAGGCAATCGCATCCTCAAACGCTTTCCGTGCTTGAGGATACTTCTCTGCTTTTAAAAGTGCCTTTCCATATGATATTTTTGCATTTGCATAGGCATTTCTGATATCAGCAAGCATGAGGTGGTTATACGTTTGAAGGACACCGCTACCCGGATCGTGATATGAACTCCAAAGTCGGTTATTTGTTTCGATAATCTGTTCTATGCCTATTGGTGCATTGACGTCCTCCAGTCTGTAAAGAATTCCGTGATTTACCCATACAAACCCTTCTTTTATCGGGATGGTTGTATCATTTGTATAGATACTAAATCTATCTTTATTTGCATCAATGATTTCTGATATTTTCGTTGCTTTCAAATCAGCATCTAAACGTATATTCGGGAACATGCTAGCCACAGTTTTTTTATATTCCGGTTGAGATATCCGCCACCCGTGGATGACGATGACGTCGGCACGATACCCCAGCACGTAGCGCACATACTGCGTCGGAAACAAAGACGTATCGCCGCTCAGAAGCACGATACTATTTTTTTCGACACTGCCCAGGATATCTATGGCAAGATTCTCTGCAGTTCTATCTTGAGCAAATCCTTTAAATTTTGTAATCGTACTGCTCACTTGTAAAGTTGAATAAACGAATATCACGATGATACAGCCCTTCATTAACATAGTGCGGGCGGATGAGGAAAATACATATTTCGTATATTTCTCTAGCATATGGATGCTATGCGCAAATCCCAAACCGATGAAGAGAGAAAATATAAAATACGATGGCAGTAAAAACCGTTCAAACGTCGCAAGAGCGAATGTATTATTTAACGGAAAACTTGCGTAGAAAAGAAACACTGGTCCGATGCTAAGAAGTAACAGAAGTAAAAAAATAGCCAATACGCGGTCTTTGCGCCATATACTATAGATGCCGACTATTGAAAGAATAATACCAAACACTCCCATATCCAAAATAAGGAAGCGAAGGTAAGTTTTAATTTGAAGCACTCTTTGCGAAATGTACGGACCGTACCCTCCAGAGGACACAAACGTACCATAGTACGCTCTGGTTATAAGCTTTATAAAGCCGTCAAGTGTTTCCGGTCTGTTCCAGTTGATCGCTGCGCTTCCGCGCCCGGCGATGGGCAGATAGATATAGGGGAGTAACCCTATGAAAAATGCTGCAACTACCTTATAGATAAAAATTCCTCTAAGACGTACAAAAATGCTATCTTTCCATATCCAATACAAAAGGGCAGGAACGATAAACAGTATTGCGTGATGGTGGGTAAAAGAAAGGCCGATGACAAACGCAAGGATGACCAACAAATATCTTTTCTTTGTTTCTTTGAAACGAACGATCAAAAAAACTATACAAACAACAAAAAAATCAAAGAGCGCAAATACTTCCGGTGTGACGCTATAGAGAAATACAAGATAATTACCAAAAAGAAATAGTGCCCCGATAAAAGCCGAAGCGTAACTTCGTGTCAAATAATAGAGAATGAGAAACGCCAAAGAAATGCTCATCGCATGAGGAAGAGAGGAAAGAAGCGACACTCGCCAGGCAACGGTAGCAAATGGCAGATGACTCAATAGCCAGCCGACAAATGTATAGAGAGGGTATCCCGGGGGATGGGGAACGCCGAACTCATAAGCTGCAGTTACTAAATCACCACTATCACCGGTATATATCCCTTTGGCTTGAAAAAGCAAGTAAACGAAGAGAACAAAAAAACCCAACACTAAAGCAATTAACCATGCTTTCATGTCAGATATTATATGCCATTTATCACTGCCAAAACAATATTCGGATTTTAATATCAAAGAGGCTTTCCGCTATTTTACTGCACACAGTAAAAGCATGTAGTAGCACCATTGCTTGACTGAGATATACAAGGTGTTGCACCAACAGACGTTCCTCCGGCACTATCGTACTTTGTATTAACATCTTGTCTGAATGATTTCGATTCCGGCCGATAACATACTCCGACGGTATCTGTCCCGTTTGAATGCACGAATATTTTGGCAAGACCCGTGGTTCCTACAAGTTCATAGAATTGAGTTTTTAACTCACCTGCATTGACTAAATCTCTGATACGTGCAGACATTCCAGTAACGCTTAAAGCGCTACCTTCCGGTATCGCTACATCCCACGGAAATGCACTTTTCGTTGAATAAAAGCGCAAACTCGCATTATAAAACTCTGATACGGTATTTCTCGTTGAGGTATCTCGTCCCTTTTTCAGTTGCTCAAACGGATCAATTGTCGCGAGAAGTCCTATGGCAAGCGCTCCGAGGAGCGCTATGACGATAAGAAGTTCAATAAGCGTAAATCCTAAAGATATTACTTTTTGAGCAGTTATTTTTTTCATAATTTACCTCTATAATCATTGATACATGGTTACAAAATATTTGTCAAGTAGCGTAATGAAACGATTGGGTATTGGTGTATTTTTGTTTGTTATTGCACTCATACCCAGGCTCTACAAACTCGATCTTATGGAATACAACAGTGATCAGATTTGGAGCCAATATCAAGTTTCTCAATTTTACTCCCATCCGCAGATTATTATGACGGGCTTAGTTTCAAGCATCGGTGTAACCAATGCACCACTCTTTCATTATCTGCTCATTATTCTCAACTTCTTTTCCAAAAATCCCTATTATGTGACGCTTAGTGTCGCTTTTATAAACGCTTTTTCGATAGGCATATTTTACGTGCTCCTGAAGCGTTTTTATAAAAAACACGTCATATTTATAGCAGCTCTCCTGTGGAGTTTTTCACCATGGATGATTTTGTACTCCCGGTCGATATGGGCGCAAAGTTTGCTTCCTCCATTCGTGGTTTTATTCCTCTACTTCCTCCATCGACTCATGCAAGATAACGATACAACAGTTTCTGGGTATCTTACGATGTTATTACTGCTTATTTTTCAGCTTCATCCCTCAGGAGTCTACCTGCTTATCCTTACTCTTTGTTTGTTCTATTGGATAAAACCCCGATTTGACCTGCTAAAAGCACTCGCTGGCCTTGTGATCGGAATTATCCCGGCACTGCCATTTGTTTATTATGAAATAACGTCCAAGCCTATATGTCCTGACTGTAGAGCATTAATTTCTTATGCGAGTATCTCCCGGGTATTTGACGTAAATATATTGATTCGTCCGTTTCAACTAGCAGGAGGATTATTTTTTGAATATGTCCTTGGCCAAAGCTACGATCCATTTCTTAATCAATTTCCAGCCCTTCGCATGGTAAATCTTATATTTACACTAGAATCTTTATTTCTCCTTATCGGACTCATGACATTTTTTTCTTACCGGAAGACTATCGCTTTTGCAGTTTTTTACTTTATCGGATTTAGCTTGCTTTATCTTATAACCAAAACTCCGTCATACATGCACTATTTTATTATCATTGCACCCTTCATTTTTATTCTTACTGCTCAGGGCATTGTAAATAGTTGTTTGTATATAAAACATAGGTTTCAGCAATCGACTGCAATTGTTTTGCCTTTGCTTTTCATTTGCGCCAATATCTACTTTGTCGCTGCGTTTGTTGCCTACTTAAATGTAAACCGGTATACGCTGGGTACGTACGGCTTAGTATTTGCCCAAAAAGAAGCATACGTCACTTTACAAACAGGTCAATATAAAACACTCCCATACTACCATTCGATAGAAACTATGGCGTATTTGATCCTCGATGAAGGGGCGCTGCATGCGAAGCTTGGGGAATATTTTGCTCAGAAAAAAAACATTGATGCCGCGCTTTCTGAATATGACAAAGCAGAAAAACTTAAATAAAATCACTTCCCGTAACTACCCCTTATTTAATATTGCTGGTTAAATTGTAAATCGGGGTAATGACGGAAAAGACGATAAATCCGACACCCACCCCTAGAACAATCATGATGATTGGTTCTATTGCTGTCGTAAGACCTTTGACAAGATGATCTGCTTCTGCTTCAAAGTATTTTGATAATCTAGAAAGCGTTTCATCAAGCTTTCCGGTTTCTTCTCCGACTTTCATCATCTGGGAAACAATAGGAGGAAATACGTCAAACTGTCCAAACGTCGCCCCAAGCGGAAATCCTTTTTCTACTTTCGTACTTACTGCTGTTATCGCGTTTCGAAACAGTACATTTCCCAGCGACTCTTTTAGAATTCGAAGTCCTTCTAATATATGGATACCAGATGAAATAAGCATACCGAGAGTCCTTGTAAACTCTACAAGAATTACTTTTTTCTGTAAATCCCCTAATACAGGTATTCGGAGAAACATCGTATCTACCATTAGTTCTCCGATTGGCGTTTTGCGCCACTTTTCAAATAGTGCAAATGATCCTACCATAAGTGCTATCATAAGCCACCAAAAATGAACAAATAAATCTGAAACTTTTAAGAGAATCTGTGTGCTTATTGGAAGTGTAATACCCATATCCCGATAGAGATCAGATAATTTTGGAACGACCACGGTCATAAGTACAAAAACCACTGCCACCATACCGAAGACGATGATAATAGGATAAATCATAGCACCGGTTATTTTGCTTCGAAATTCCCGCTGCCCCTCAAGCGTATCCGCAAGCCGGGCAAGAACTTGTTCAAGCGACCCCGATGATTCCCCGGCGCGCACCAAAGAAACATATATAGTAGAAAACTGTTTAGGATAGCGGGCAAGGGCATCAGCGAGATTTCCACCGCTTATAATCTGATGTTCTATATCAGAGAGGATTTGTTCAAACGTCGGATTGGTTGTTTGTGTACGAAGTATCGTCAATGCTTCCGGTAAATTAAGACCAGCGACAACCATCGTTGAAAGTTGTCTGGTAAAATTGACTATGTCGCCAAATCCGACACGCTTATACCGGAAAACGGTCGATGCAAGAGAGAGCGTTGGCTTTGCCTCATGGATATCTATGACGAAAAGAGCTTTATCTCGTAGCAATTTCACCGCTTGCGTGGGACTTCCGGCTTCTACCATACCGGTCATCATTTTATCTCCAGTATTTCGGGCTTTATAGGAATAAAGGGGCATCGTTAATAATTCAAAACTCAAAGGTCAAAAGTCAAAACTATCTTTGATATATAGATTTGAATTTTTTACAAATGAATTTTGACATGTTATTGATATTTTAAAAGTCTTCCTAACTCTTCCGGCCGGACAGCAAATGCTGTCGCTATTTCAACACTTATTCTTCCCTCTCTCACCGATCGGGCAAGAGATGTTTCAAGCGTCATCATGCCAAATTCTGCAGACGTTTGTATGACATTATCCAACAAATGTGTTTTCCCATCTCGTATAGTCGTTCGAACTGCTGGAGTACCTGTTAATATTTCTCCCACAGCAACCCGACCACCGCCAATAGCAGGAATAAGGCGCTGAGATATCACTCCTTCTAAAACCAAAGAGAGTTGCAACCGTACCTGACTTTGTTGATTTTCCGGAAATACGTCAACAACACGGTCAATAGTCTGGGAAGCGGAATTGGTATGAAGGGTCGCAAAGACGAGATGTCCTGTTTCAGCAACGGTTAACGCAGCTGCTATCGTTTCAAAGTCACGCATTTCTCCTACCAGTACGACATCTGGATCCTCTCGCAGCACACTACGAAGCGCCAAATTCCATGAATGCGTGTCCTGATGCATTTCTCGTTGAGATATGATAGATAATCCTTTTGGATAGATATACTCAATAGGATCTTCGATAGTCACAATATGAAGCGCACGCGTTTGATTTATTTGTTGAATCATTGCAGCAAGTGTCGTTGATTTCCCGTGTCCTGTCGGACCGGTAACCAGAACGAGGCCCTGACGAAGTTTTACAAATTCGTGACAAATTGCAGGAACTCCTAATTCCTCTAAGCTTTTTATTTTTGAAGAAATAAGTCTATATGCTCCTCCTATGCTATCTTTTTGGTAGTAAATATTTGCCCGAAATCGACCAACAGGGGAAGACACAGACACATCTATCTCACGATTTGACAAAAGTAAATCTTTTTGCTGATCATTGAGTGTTGACTGGGCAAGCGCTTGAGAATCCTGAGCCGTAAGTGGGGATAAACCGGATATTGGCCGAAGTTGTCCAGCGATACGAAGCATGGGAGGAAATCCGACGATAAGATGTAGGTCAGATGCCTCTGTTCGAACAGCTTCAGCGAATAATTGTTGAATATCCATACTCAATTATAATGCCAAATGTTGAATGTTGAATAAATATATTTATAATATCATTTATCATTCATCATTTATCATTCATCATTTAGCATTTTTTATTAATCCTGTGCGACTCTCAGTACTTCCTCAAGCGATGTGATTCCTTCCAGTGCCTTTAGGAAGCCATCTTGCTTCATGCTGATCATTCCCTCAGACTCCGCCAGTCTCTCAATGTCCCGCATTGGTGATCTGCTTAAAATAAGCTTACTTATCGCTTCGCTTACCGGAAATACTTCAAATATACCCAATCTTCCTAAATACCCGGTGCCGCCACAGGCACTACAAGGTTGTCCGTTTGCCACTCCTTCTCCTTTATAAAGGACTATTTTTTTATCTGCCTCTATAAGTGTACCTAATTCGTCTCGAATATTTTTAATGACAAGCTCATCCGGGGTAAATTCACTTCTGCATGCTGCACAAATTTTACGCGCTATTCGCTGCCCCACGACCGCATTAAGTGCTGAGGCGACAAGAAATGGTTCTGCACCTAAATCAAGTAGGCGAGGTATTGCTCCAGCAGCATTATTTGTGTGAAGTGTCGAAAATACAAGGTGTCCGGTTAAAGCCGCTTGAATAGCTAAATCAGTCGTTTCTCCGTCTCGAATTTCTCCAACAAGAATAATATTGGGATCTTGCCGTAGAAATGCTCGTAGACCCGTCGAAAACGTTAACCCGGCAACAGGATTTATCTGTACTTGATTTATTCCGCCAATTTCATATTCAACTGGATCCTCAAGTGTCACGATATTCACAGAAGCTCTATTTAGCTTTGATAAAACTGCATAAAGCGTTGTAGTTTTCCCGGATCCTGTCGGTCCGGTTACTAAAATAATGCCATGTGGACGAAGAATGTTATCTTCAAGATTTTTTAGCGCTATTCCCCGTAATCCTAATTCCACCATGGTCGGGACACCACCAGATTTTTTCAGAAGTCTCATAACGATTTTTTCGCCATGGACGGTGGGAAGCGTTGAGACACGCAAGTCTACTTCCAGATCACCCATCTTAAAATTAAACCGACCATCTTGCGGGATTCGCTTTTCATCAATTTTTAAATCTGCGAGTATTTTTATCCGTGACACAACTGCCTCATGAAGTCTTACCGGTAGTGCAAGCTTTTCCATAAGTATTCCATCGATCCGATATCGTACCCGACTGTCGCCGATTTGCGGTTCGATATGGATATCAGAAGAACGTGTTTTCATCGCTTGTTCTAAGATAGCAGAAACAATTTGAGCGATAGGTGCTTCCCGAATAACCGTATCAAGATGACCGGCTTCATACGTTTTTATACTTGATGGTGCTGTTTCCTCTAGCGCAAGAGAGACATCTGTCCCTAAATTTTGTCCATAATGTTCATCGATAGCCGATAAAATATCTTCTTTTATCGCCATGCATGCTTTTATAGTTTTTCCTGATTTTTTCTCTAAAAACTCTATAACTTGAAAATCCAAGGGATCAAGCATAGCAACAGATAATTCATTCGTTTTTTCATCAAAAAGAAAAGGAAATAGAGTATATCGAAGTGCGACCGGTTCTGGAACATATGAAACAATATTAGGAGCGATAGCACGACCGGTAAGTGTGACAAATGGGATATTCAGAAGTCGCGCCCGTGCTTTTGCCAAATCTAATTCTGTTACCACACGACGTTTCAGTAAAAGCGATTCCACGCTTTGACCAAGATTAAGAGAGTCTGTACGTATGCTAGAGGCTTGCTGGAGCGTGAGCTTGGTATCTTCAACGAGAATTGTTAACAAATCCTGGGCAGATGACATATACCTAGTTTACATCTGGAGAGGAACTTTTTACAATAAACAATTGATGAAGGATAATTTCCATGCGTTTATTATTTGCGGTGGAGCGGTAAGCGAACGAAGTAAAACACTTTCTGACTACGTCTCTGATTGGCATGTCGATTTTTCCGATCAAATAATTATTGATAACGGGCAAGAGTCTATCGGCATAGAAGACATTCGAAATTTTTGGCGATCACTGAACTTTTATCCACGACAGTCACCATATACAGTTGGTATTATACGGAACGCACACTATCTAACTATTCAAGCACAACACGCGCTTCTTAAGACACTCGAAGAACCCCCTTCCCACGCTCGAATTATCCTGGAACTTGCTATAAATGATGTATTGTTGCCGACGATACTTTCAAGATGCGTTATCATTTCGCTTCAAAATACCAATCACATGCTTTCTGAAGGGTATCAGGATATAGATCAGGAAATTCTCACACTTATAACAAACACTCCGGGTAAACAACTCGCGTCTATAGATACCATCGCATTATCAAAAGAAATGGCTATTGACTGGGTACAATCAGCGCTAATTTCATGCCGGAAACGTATGCGAGATGATCTCCTGGTGCAGAACGCATCCCGTATAGAAACACTCGTGTCATACTGCCATCGTCTCCTTTCATCTCTAGGTAAACTTCATGTCAATGTTTCTCCAAAACTAGTTTTAGACACGACTTTTTTACCTGGCAAAGCGCGAGCACCCTAGACAATAGAAAATCCGCGATGTACAATGATTTTTAGAGCTTGGTTTAAGCTCGTTTTTTCTTTAAATTCATGACAAAATCCAGTCGTTATACCGGTAATCAAATAGTCGTTTTAGAGGGTCTTGAGCCTGTAAGGAAGCGGCCGGCTATGTATATCGGCACGACGAGTCTTCCCGGAGTCCATCATTGCTTAAACGAAATAATCGATAACAGTATCGATGAAGCACTTGCAGGTTTTGCTTCCCATGTATGGGTTACGATTCATGGCGATGACAGCGTCACCGTGGCCGACAACGGTCGAGGTATACCTGTAGATAAAGTACCAAAATACAATGTCTCAGCTCTAGAACTTGTCATGACGAAACTTCATGCAGGTGGAAAATTTGAAGGAAAAGCGTACAAAATATCTGGAGGTCTTCACGGTGTGGGTGCATCAGTCGTAAACGCTTTGTCCTCAAATACAAAAGTCGAAGTTCACCGTGACGGCAAAATCTATATTCAAGAGTATAAGCGTGGTATACCGGTGACTCAAGTTAAAACTACTGGAAAAGCGAGCGACACGGGCACTATCGTCACTTTTATTCCTGACACTGAAATTTTTAAAGAAGGAATAAGTTTGAACTTTGACACAGTCAAAAAACAAGTCCGGGATAGGGCATATCTCATAGCACGCTTAGCGTTTCATCTTGTCGACGAGCGGAAAGGAGAAGAAGCGCATTATTATTTTGAAGGGGGCATAAAGTCTCTGGTAAAAGCGCTCAATCGCAATAAAACAACGCTTCATGAGCCGATTTTTATCCACAAGGTATCCCAGGACGGAGATATCGATATGGATGTAGCAATTTTATATAATGATGGATTTTCTGAATCTGTGGAATCGTATGTCAATGTCATTCACACCGTCGAGGGAGGTACCCATCTCACTGGTTTTCGGATGGCACTCACTCGTGGGATCAATGACTACGCCAAAAAAATTGGCGCAACAAAAAACAGTGACGACAATATCACAGGCGATGACACCAGAGAAGGCTTAACTGCCATTGTCTACGTAAAAATGCCATCCCAGACGTTACAATTTGAAGGTCAAACAAAGGGAAAATTAGGCAATGCTGAAGTCCAACCATTCGTCCAGTCTGCTGTCAAAGAAGGCTTAGATGTCTATTTTGAAGAAAATCCAAGCGATGGAAGACGAATTCTAGAAAAAGTTTTCCTTGCCTCAAAAGCAAGACTTGCAGCAAAAGCTGCTAAAGATGCCATTATTCGAAAAGGCGCACTGGAAGGGGCAACTCTCCCTGGAAAACTTGCAGATTGTCAGGAAAAAGATCCATCTATATCTGAGCTTTTTATCGTAGAAGGGGATAGCGCTGGAGGTTCTGCCAAGCAAGGGAGAGATCGTAAATTTCAAGCTATTTTACCCCTTCGTGGAAAAATTCTTAACACTGAACGGGCCAGACTTGATAAAATTATTGAATTTGAAGAACTCAAAGCATTAGTCATAGCTCTCGGCATGGGGATAGCTGACAGCTTAAACCCGGAAAAGCTCCGCTACCATCGGGTTATCATCATGACAGACGCAGATGTTGACGGAGAGCATATTATGACATTACTCCTCACATTCTTTTTCCGCCATTTACCATATATTATTGAAAAAGGACATCTATATGTCGCCCAACCACCACTGTATAAAATAAGTTTTGGTAAAAATTCCTATTATGCATACTCTGATAGTGAACGCGATAACGTGTTAAAAGAACACATGTCTGATACCAAAAATCCAAATATCCAGCGCTATAAAGGATTAGGAGAAATGAATCCCGAACAATTATGGGAAACAACGATGAATCCTGTAAATCGTATTATGCGACAGGTAAATATCGCTGACGCAAATGCTGCTGATCAAGTCTTTACTATGCTTATGGGTGATGAAGTCCCACCACGTAAACGATTTATCCAAACACATGCGAAGTCAGCTACCTTAGATATATGATAATGCTTGCTGACGTAGTCCGCCTGACATCGCTCCGTGAGCCGTGTACGAATAGTACTAAAAAGGCGAACGCCAAGATGAGGTGGACGAAGTCCGCCACGTTAGATATATAATAGTAATAATCAATCGTATTATTAAAAAGGAGGAAGCTCATGAAAAATGTAAGCGCAGGTAAAAATCCACCAGAACAAATTAACGTTTTTGTTGAGATCCCCCAGGGGAGTTCGATCAAATATGAACTGGATAAGGATAGCGGTGTTGTATTTGTCGATCGATTCTTGTATACAGCGTTTTCATATCCATTTAATTATGGATTTATCCCGGAAACAAAGGCTCTCGACGGTGATCCGGTTGACGTATTAGTCATCTCAAGCCAATCAGTTGCTCCAGGAACAGTTATTCCTGCTGTTGCCATCGGCATGCTTGAAATGGAGGACGAAGAGGGGATTGATACAAAAATTATTGCGGTACCTACAGCCAAAATCGATCCACTCTACGGAGTTTGGAAGGATATAAGCGATGTACCACAAGCGTTAAAGGATAAAATGAAGCACTTTTTTGAACACTATAAAGAGCTTGAGCCAGGTAAATGGGTCAAGATAAAGGATTGGAAAGATAGAAAATCTGCGCTTGAAGAGATCAGCAAAAGTCTTAAAAAGTAGCGCTTCTCCAATTTTTAATTTACAATTTACAATTTTCAATCAAACGAAGAAATTTTCATTGTTTGAAAATTAAATAATTAAACATTCATTGTAAATTGAAAACTGAAAATTGAAAATTATACAATCCAGATTGTTATGAACATTGGCAAAATTCAACCCTCAGAAATAATCGCTGAGATGCAAAAGTCCTACATGGACTATGCCATGAGTGTTATCGTTGCGCGTGCTCTCCCGGACGTCCGCGATGGCCTCAAACCCGTGCACCGGCGTATATTGTACGCCATGCATCAGGTGGGTTTACACCATACATCCAAGTATAAAAAAAGTGCTTCAGTAGTCGGAGAAGTTTTAGGTAAATACCACCCCCATGGTGATGCACCAGTCTATGAGGCTATGGTTCGACTTGCCCAAACATTCTCTATGCGCTATCCGCTTATAGATGGACAAGGCAATTATGGCTCTATTGACGGTGATCCACCTGCTGCCATGCGGTATACCGAATGTCGTCTTGCTGCCATTTCTGATGAAATATTATTTGATATAGAAAAAGAAACAGTTGAATTTATACCAAATTTTGATGGAACGATAAACGAACCAACCTACCTTCCCGCAAAACTTCCTAATTTACTCCTTATGGGATCAGAGGGCATTGCCGTTGGTATGGCCACTAAAATTCCTCCTCATAATATCACGGAAGTAATAAATGCATTACTTTTCATGATCGGAAAAACAAAAATCATTACTCCTGAAAAAAAGAACAAAGCGGAAAATATACAACCATCAAATATTTCTACCTCAACAAACACCGGTACATTACCAACCCGCGCTACGAGCGTGTTTACTTTTGATGTAAACGTCGAAGACCTCATTTTACATATACAAGGTCCTGATTTTCCTACCGCAGGAGTCATCTATGACATTGCTGAAATCAAAAATGCCTATGCAACGGGAAGAGGGAAAATAGTTATACGAGGCAAAGCTGAGATAGAAGACATTGGCCAGGGCAAGAGTGCGATTATTGTTACCGAACTTCCCTATCAAGTAAACAAAGCTTTATTAGTCGCTAAAATTGCTGATCTTGTCAAAGACAAAAAGCTTGATGGCATAAGCGATCTTCGCGATGAAAGTGACCGGAGAGGTATCCGGGTATATGTGGAACTCAAACGAGATGCACGGCCAAAACAAGTCCTGAATAACCTCTGGAAATATACCAATCTCCAGACCACTTTTCCTGTCAATATGGTTGCATTGGTAGACAACACACCGCAGACATGTTCACTCAAGCTTATTCTTGAAGAATATTTAAAGCATCGCCACGACATCATACGAAGGCGGAGTGAATTTGAACTGAAAGAAGCAAGAGCCCGAGAGCATATCCTCGAAGGTTTAAAAATAGCCGTTGATCATATCGACGAAGTTATAAGTATTATTAAAAAAAGCAAAGATGCAGATGAGGCAAAAACAAAATTAATGACTCGCTTCAAACTTTCTGATCTACAGGCAACGGCAATATTGGATATGCAGCTTAGAAAATTAGCTGCATTAGAGCGTCAAAAAATCGAAGACGAATTAGCAATGATTAAAGAAACTATTGAATATCTTTTGGATCTTTTAGCCAACCCGGAAAAAATACTCAAAGTCGTAGGTGATGAATTAAATAAACTCAAAGTAAAATACGGCGATGAGCGCCGGACAAAAGTCTACAAGAGCAAAGTCGGCGAGTTTTCTGAAGAGCAGTTGATAGCAAATGATGATGTCATAATAACCATGAGCCAGACTGGCTATATTAAACGGCTTCCGCGATCCACGTTTAAAATGCAAGAACGAGGCGGGAAGGGTGTTATAGGCATGGCTACCAAGGATGAAGACGTCATCGATCAACTCGTTTCTGCACAAACACATGACAATATGCTTTTTATCACTGATAAAGGACGCGTCTACCAGGTACGCGTGTGGGATATACCAGAGGCAAGTCGACAATCCAAAGGACAAGCGGTAGTAAATCTCATTAATATAGAATCTGGTGAACGCGTCACGAGTGTTTTAGCATATAGCTTGAAACGAACTGATCAAAAAGAACAAGGTGTCGAATATATTGTCATGGCAACCAAAAATGGTACTGTTAAAAAATCTAAACTTTCTGATTATGAAAACATACGAAAAAGCGGACTCGTAGCCATAAAACTAGAAAAAGGCGATGAGCTTGCTTGGGCAAGAATAACAAGTGGAAAAGATGATATTCTGCTCGTTTCTCATGATGGAAAATCCATACGGTTTAGCGAATCAGAAGTACGTGCAACCGCAAGAGATACCATGGGTGTACGGGGAATCCTCCTGAAAAACTCTGATTTTGTCGTAAGCATGGATATGATCAATGATCAAACGAAAAAAGCTGACTTTTTAACAATTATGGAAAAGGGGATTGGGAAAAAAACATCAGTTTCAGGATTTCCTAAACAACGCCGCGGAGGGCAAGGGGTAAAGGTTGCTATCGTAAAAACGAAGACTGGAAATGTCGTCGTATCGCAACTCGTACCGACGAACTGTGAAACCGTTATTTTAACCTCCATGAAAGGACAGGTGGTAAAGCTGAAGGTAGGTTCTGTCCCGCTTTTAAGTAGAGCCACAAGCGGTGTCATCCTCATGCGATTTACTGACAAAAGCGATACGATCGCAGCAGCCACCTGCCTGACAAAATAATTACATGTCAAAGACGACGGAATATACTGAAAAAGACTACAATCAACATCTTTCCCAAGAGCATAAAAAATCTCCTTTTTCTATTTATATAAAAGAAATCGTCTATGGTGGCACCGATGGAATCGTGACGACGTTTGCTGTCGTCGCTGGTTTTAGCGGCGCAGGCGGTACCATTGCAATTCCACTTGTAACTGTAGTGCTATTTGGACTTGCGAATTTATTCGGTGACGGAGTCTCAATGGGACTTGGAAACTTTCTTTCGATACGTGCCAATAAAGATTTGTACAAAACCGAAAAGGAAAAAGAGAAACATGAAATCATTCACAACGAACACATGGAACAAGCGGAGACTGAGCACATCCTTAAAAATAAAGGGTTTGATCAAAAGGATGCAGCGCAAATTACAAAGCTTTACAAAAAAAACCGTGCCTATTGGACAGAATTTATGATGCGTGAAGAACTCAATATGGCAAACTCAGATGATCAAAACCCGCTCTCAACAGGACTTGCCACGTTTATTTCATTTGTCAGTTTCGGTATAATACCGCTTATTCCGTATCTTATTAGCCAAAGCACTACAAAGTATTTATTTACTCTTTCAATTCTTTTTACGGGTATCGCACTTATCACGCTTGGATTCTTGCGATATCGCGTTACCAAAGAATCACTTCCGAGATCTATTAGCGAAGTGGTGATCTTGGGTAGTTCGGCAGCATCTATAGCATACATCGTTGGGTCGTTCTTTCGAATATGAAAATCGACGGAAAAGCAATCGCTGATGAAATATATACAGATCTTTCTTCTCAAGTAGCAAACCTTGACGTCGTGCCAACATTAGCAGTCATCCAGGTCGGCAATAATGAGGCATCAACAGCCTATATCAATCAAAAGAAAATTGGGGCCAGGCGTATCGGAGCACGCGTCATCCATGAGTTATTTCCTGTCACTGTTTCAAAAAATGATTTGAAAAATATAATAGAACATTTCAATAATGACGCATCCGTGCATGGCCTCATTGTTCAACGACCGCTTGCTCTTGTAGAGCTTTGTCAAAATGTTAAAAAATTCAAAGACATTGATGGATTCTTGCCAGATTCACCATATACCACACCAGTCGCTTCTTCTGTCATGACAATACTTACTCACATTCATAATACTTATGACAAATGCGTTGTTATTGGAAGGGGAGAAACCGCAGGGCAACCAATAGCTCATATGCTTAAACAACAAAGTTGGAATGTCGAGATAATTCATTCAAAAACATCTAATCCGAAAGATATTATTGCGCGTTCTCCTGTTGTCATAAGTTGCGTCGGCAAAGCGCGTGTAATTACCAAAGACATGGTAAATGACCATACTGTTCTTATTGGGGTGGGGCTCTGGCAGGATAATAATGGGAAGCTACATGGCGACTACGATGAGGATGAGATCAAAAACACGGTCGCTTATTATACTCCAACGCCTGGGGGAGTTGGACCAGTCAATGTAGCCTGCCTTATGCAAAATCTTGTACTGGCCACGAAAAGATCTCTGATATAGATACTATAGGTCTTGAATGCTTCCATCCTCAAGAGTACACTATATTGACCAAACGCTCCAAATTGTCATATTACACAAATAGTACGTCATCAAATCATATGGGCCGATCACACATTTCACCAGTCCAGCAACCGGATGATACTACCTGCGGGCCATCGGCTCTCAAATCTGCGTTGACTATATTAGGCAAACGTAAATCAATTGCTTTACTCACAGATCTATGTAAAACAAATAGAAACGGCACGTCAACGAAAAATATGATTGCCGCAGTCAATAAACTTGGGTTACCTGTTCTCGTCGTCGAGTTTGCCACACTTCACCATTTACAAAGTGCGCTCAAGTACTCACCCAATGCGTCCCGCGCTATCCTGGTGTCTTACCTGTATGATCTTGACGATAAAGACAATCCCCATCCGGACTCCGGACATTGGGCCGTCGTATCAAGCTATTCCGCACGAAACAGCAGAATCGTACTTCTGGATAGCGCAAGTGGAAAGAAAAAATCATACCCCTGGAAAGAATTTCGCGATCGCTGGATGGACTATGACCTGAAAAGAAAAAAGATAAAGAAAGGAAAGAAGGAATTTAAACTTGTCCGCCGCTGGCAAGAACAACTTCTGATGATTATCGCTAAAGATGAAAAAACGCTTCCAAAATTTACTATATCAACAGCAAAATTATTTCTTCCTGCTATAACTTCTCCGAAGACATGACGCGACTATTTCCCCGCAAAAATCTGCAAAATTCATCCCTGCTGCTTTATAGGAAACCGTCATGCCATAGTCGTCATCATCTCCAAGCCCTGGATTGGCGTTAGCCTCAAGGATGTATATATCATCTCCACCAAGACGAATATCCAGGCGAGCATAATCGCGAAAATTAAATGATGTAAATGTTTTATGAGCAACTCTATAAAGTTTTTGCATGAGAGAGGGAGAAAGCTTAGCCTTGGCAACAGTAGACTGCGCATATTCTGGATGGTCCTCATTCCATCGACTATCATAGGTAAGAAACTCAGTTTTGCCTGTATTTTTAAATACAATTTCTGCAGGCGGAAGCACACGCAATCCTTCTTTCGTTGATAGAAGAGTTACCTGAAGTTCCCTGCCAGATATAAACTCTTCCACATATACTGGTTGATGAAATATGTTGATCCGTTCAAGGATCGCATTGGGTAAATGCAGGTAATTCATGACGACTGCATCTTTCGTCAAACCCACACTGCAATGTTCCCGGGAAAGCTTAAGTATGACCGGATACGTAAAGTCGCTTCGTATGCCCTCATCTCCTTTCGTAAACAATTGCCACCTAGGCGTAGCAATCCCTGCTATATCAAAGGCGCTTTTCATTTTCGCTTTATCGTTGCAAACGACGATTGCCTCTTTCGCCCCCCCTGTAAAGGGAATTGAAGTCGAGATAATTGCATCAAAAGCCGCAAGAGAAAGCGGAGTATCCAATCCATCCCATTCGATGAGATTGAAAATAATATCAGCATGAATCGTGCGTATTTTATCAATAGAATCTTCATCTATACCCAAAAGATTAATCGTCGCACCTTTTTCCTTAAGTGCGCTTTTTACTTCAAGCGCAGAATCTTCCGTATCTTCATCTGTGGCTTTATACGGGGTGGCCAGTGCCCGACGGGTAGGAAGACTGTATAAAACGGTTATGTTCATTTTCTATGAAATTTCTGGTGTATCTCTTTCAGCTGAGGATTGGTTATATGTGTATATATTTGTGTTGTTGAGACATTCTTATGTCCCAAAAGTTCCTGTATAGCTCGAAGATCAGCACCACCACTAAGCAAATCTGTTGCAAAACTATGGCGCAAACCATGTGGGGTAATTTTTACAGGTAAGCGTGCCTTTTTCACATATTTTTCTACAAGTCGTTGGACGCTACGAGCAGAGAGCCTACGAGACTGGCCGATTTTATCATCATCATCTGGCTTTTTACCGCTATAGCGAATAAAAAGCGGTTTAAACGTATCAGTGCGTTTGGTAAGATATTTTTTCAGCCAATCTGTAGCAGCATCAGAAAGAAATACCACCCGTGCTCGTCGTCCTTTTCCGATGACACCAAATTCATGTCGCTCGAGATTGATTTGATCACGATTAAGGTTGACGAGCTCTGACACACGTAAACCTGTGGAAAAAAGCATTTCCAAAATCGCTTTATCCCTATACCCATCATCGTGACTCAGCTCTGGCATAGAGAGAAGCCGTTCAACCTGTTCGCGCTGCAGAAATTTTATGCTTCTGCTCTCGGCTTTCCCAAGCTCAATAGTCTCCGGTGAGAGTACCTTGATTCCTCCCTTGATAAGAAACTTGAGAAAGGATCGAAGTGCTATAAGATGATAGTTTTGTGTGACACGTTTCAGGCTTATACCATGTTTATCGACGTAACGCGATAAAAACAATCGATATTCATGTATTTTTTCCACAGTGATATCGCCAGGGGAGGGGATTTGGGGCCCCAGAAAGCCCAAAAACCTTTCTAAATAGTGTTTATAATTTCGAATAGTCAACAGGCTAACATTTCGTTCAAGTTCTAAATATTCTAAAAAATCTAAAAGAAGTTTATGGAGATCCATACAAGTAAACTCAACTGCCTACAATCAGATTGTACGACGTAGTCAAAAAAGTCAAGAAGGTAATTTGCTATACTTTAGACATGAAACTTGGAATAAAAGTCGGGCCGCAAAAAGATAGCCTTCTACGTCTTGCCGAAACGAATCCTGACTGTGTTGAAATTTGGTTTAATATTAACGACGAATCTTCTTATCGTGAACTTTTTGACGCACTGAAGAAAAGACACATAGATATTGGACTCCATTTTTGGGGCACTATTGATGACTCAATCTGTCCAAATATAGCGTATCCAGACACGCATATTCTAAAAGAGTCAATGCGACTAATGAAAAAAACAATTGACATAGCATCATCTCATGCATTTTCGTATGTAAATATTCATCCAGGATCGCAAGCTATGGTATCAATAGAATTTTCAAAAAATGAACAACGTCTTTTATCAAAACCCGTTGATTTAGATACCTCAGAAACGCTTTGTTTAGAGAATGTGCTGCAACTTTCTTCCTACTCAAAAAACCGCGGAATTGTATTTACCGTAGAAACTGTTCCACCGCGTATATCTCCGAACTGGTATGACTACACAACACGAAGTTCACCTCTCAATATTTACGAATTACCATTGTCCGCAATCTATTTGCTAACAAGACACGGTGTTTCCATCGCCAATGACTTTTGCCATACCGCAGCAAACGCAATTACGGATAATCCAGATACTGTCTGGCAACTGCTTCATAATACGACAATAGACTTACTCCCAGTGACGAGACTTATTCACTTAGGATATTTGTTACCGCCTTATAGTGGAACTGATATTCATGACATGCTCGATAATCCTGCATTTGAAACTCAAGCAGCTATTCCTAATAAAAATCAAATGATTCAATTATTAAAATTATTTGCCAATAGTAATGTTTGGATCATTCCAGAACCCATTGGTGACCACGTAAGGAACTATTTTTTGGCAAAAAATATCCTCAATACCGCCTTAAATATTTAGCCTCAATTCTAAGCCACTGTAGTGACCCAGGACGTCTTATTTATCGCTTGGATATCTATATGGTCATCTCAGTCTGACTTGAAGAGTCTCTACTATACATAAGTGAAATTGTTATATTGTTAAATTGTTATATTGTTAATAAAACAAACACCGATAAATGACGTTGTAAATAGGCAAGCAGTAGGACAAATTATTCATAAATAAATAAACATAAAAGTACATTTTATGAGTGTCCAAAGGACGTTGCAAAATGAGCGCCTACTTTTGCAACAGCTATATCACGTCGTAAAAGTATTATTGTACGACATTACCAGGTTTATTCCCCAAGATCACCATCACTATATTTAAATTCTTAAACTCATAGAGAAGCCAGACACATTACTCTTGCTCTATTGACAGATAAACTCTCTTGAGATGATAAATCCTGACTTCAAGTGTTCATTAAAAGCTAATTCAAAGCATATATACGTACGGTGAAGTACTCTTTCGGGTCTTTTATGGTCATTCCAATTTGGAGCATAAGAATGCGCTAAACCTAGATAACTGAGGCTATATATAGTCAAAACATTCACATACTAAATTGGATTCACCTCAGTGTAGTAATACAATTTAGAGCATAACAACAACGTAAACAACACAATTTAAAGCTAACAAATACGAAGTTAGACAATGATACCATCGCTATAAGCACTCTCACGGGTCATGTGCAAATAAAGAGAATGAGTTTCGGTTGTTTTTATCCTGTCAATATGCTCCAAATATACATTATTCAGGCTAATATTTGTCATATTTCTATAAGGAAGTTATCTAATTTGGGCGTTATGACAATATAAAGTAGTAATTTATCGCACACAGAGTGTACTCAATTGCCTGTTTGACAAGAAAAGACAAAGAATGCATAAGCCATGAGAAGCTATTTCAAGGCTACTTCAAGAAGATATAGCATAGCTTGTGAAAAAGACATCATAAATTCGTGAAAAGAATTATCCACATTCTGCTTCATTTCACTTCATATTCGTAAATACTCAGAGCCTATAGTTTATTATAGGCTACAACTATATCAAACTATACCTCCTCCTCCCCCATTCCCCAATCCTGACTTACCCATTTCCTCTCCAATGTGTCGCAAAAAGAATAATAATAAATACAAGCGTCGTCACCAAAAAAAATTCAATGACTGATTTTTTGTAAAGCTTTTCAACCAGATATTGTTGTGCCATTCCCCCCAAGCTATAAAAGGTTGTCGTGAGAAGAAGTGCAAAAAGAGTCGATTTAACAGGCCAAAATGAAAATACCCATGATAATTGCATCAGTACGAGAACAATAATGAATGTCAAATGAAATACTCGTTTTGTCAGAAATGGCTCAAGCTCGACGGACCATAATGTCTGAAGCACAAGTGGGACGCTTACACAAAAAACGAGAAGCATATTACCGTATGCGCTTAAACGAAATGCAAATATTGTCTGAAGCAATAGAAAGTAGGTCACAAGAGTCATGAGAAATCCTACGGAATGACCAGCCCGAAGCAGTGCTATCGTTCGATTTACAGCAACATTAAAAATATTTTCTGTCAGAAGAAGTGCATATATTCCTATTGCATAAAGAATCGCAATCGGTACTCTCGTAAGCCATCGCACAGGGAGAAGAAAATAAAAAAGAGATACTGCCATAGTAAAAAGCGTCGGCAATGTCAGAAGTGTCACCCATTCTATTCCGTTTAAATCTTCTCGCAGTGCAAATGCAGATAACATATATGTACAGAGCGTCAAAACAGCAACGAAACTATATCGATATTCCACCCCAACAAGCTGAGTGAGTGTCAGACCGACGGTCAATGCCATTGATATAAAAACAAATTGTTGACGCTTACTCAGCATGAGTCTGCGGTCCCAACGTTTAAAGCGAATCAAAAGTTTCTGTTTTAAATACATTTTGCATATTCTATCCCCTATCTTGACAATTCTCAACAAAACAGTAATACTCCTGTCCATGCCCATTCAAAAAAAAACTCCCGTAAATCCGCTAATGGCCATAGATAGCGCTCTCAAAAGAGACTGGAAAAAAGCAATCCATATAAATATACTTCTTTTAAAGGAAAATAAAATAGATATCGATGCACTTAATCGATTAGGATATGCCTATCTTATGAATGGACAATTCAAAGATGCCAAACAAGTATATCAAAAAGTATTAAAACTTGATTCCTATAATCAAATAGCATTAAAAAATAGTAAAAAACTCATCAATTTAAAACGAAAGGATCTAACTCAATCATCTCAAGGATCGATATCACCATTATTTTTTCTAGAAGAACCAGGGAAAACAAAAATAGTTCCTCTTGTAAATACCGCTCCTAGCCAAATTCTTTCTTCTTTATCTGCTGGCCAGGAAGTACTTCTGAAGGCAAAAAATCATTGTGTGGAGATACGAAGTGACAATAATACATATCTCGGTGCGCTGCCTGATGATTTATCTTTTAAACTCAATAAATTTCTCGCCGCTGGTAATACGTATCAAGTAATTATCAAAAGCATAGGAAATAATGTTTTAACTGTGTTACTTCGTGAACGAACAAGAGGAAAACGATTTGCTCATCAGCCATCATTTACTTCTTCAACATCCTATATACCAGTAAGTAGAACCGAAGAAAAAACAGACGGTCCGGATGTTTCCGTAACCGGTGAAGATGATCGTGATCCGGCATCAAGCGAGGATACATCACTTCAATGAGATGGGCTATCGGGAAGAAATCGTTTTTCATACGCTGCTCCCAGGATAATCTGTATATCTGCTTTTTCATTTGAGATAGACATATCTTGTCTACAGAAAAACATGGCGGAAAGTAGTCTCGCAGTGTAAGTATCCAATGCTTTCTTTGACCCGCTTATGATGCATTCCGACTCCATCGATTGCCAATTTCCAATCGATACAACATATCCCCCTATCCGATTAATCATACGCGCAGCATGATTTCCTAATAACGGATAATTCGTTCCATTGTAAAGAGCAATACTTATCCGTTCTGTTCGTATACGAGGATCCTCATATTCAGTACCAAACAGAACATCAAGTTCGTCTTGACGTAAAATAGAGATCTTTGAACCATCGGGAAGATTTTCTTCTCCTGTCACATTACTTTTGGCAAAATCAATGACAGTTATTTTATCATTTGTACCTATAGAAAACGACCATGAGAAGGCAAGCAAATTACGTATAGGTATATTCTTGTCACTTTGTCTGAGTAATTGAGACACAATATGCATAAAACTTAATACGCTTTTGACGTGTTGTATCGGTGAAATAAATTGTGAACTTTTTTGACTCGTATCGTGTATATACCAAGACAATGGTATACCCAACGCATCTTCCAGGCTTTCAAGAAGTACTTTTCCTCCAGTTTTTTCTATCAGACCAAGTTTCCATAGCGCATCAAGCGTATACATACCATATCCTTTTACCGCTTGAATGGTCGTATCGCCTGGAATAGAAAGAATAATCCACCGATTATCAAGATTACTTTTCGATACAATATAGATTGTATCCGTAATGAGAAGAAGAGACTCACGACCTGAAATAGGTTTTGATAAGATAAAAAAATAATAAAGTATGAAAATACTTAAACTAAGAAAAATCCCCAGGAATAAAATGGCACGCCGATATCGGCGTGGACTGCGCCGTGATATCAGGTCGTTCATACGCTTACCACTCTTTCTTGCCTTTTTTGATGATTTCAATCTGAGGTAGTTGCCAAGAAGGAGACCCCATTTGCCTCTGTGCCTTTTTTTCGAGGGTAACTTTTTTTAATTTTTTCTTATCACCTTTATAAAATCCTCCAAATTGTGCCATAGGTATATATTATAACCATTTTTTCGTCAATTCAAGAAATCTATTCTGATTTATAGATTGGGCAATAGATGAAACAAGCGTATGAATAAAAAAAAGGTTATGAATCGTAGCCAGGTGATACGCTAAAAGTTCGCGCACCCGAAAAAGATGATGCACATACGCTCTTGAAAAATTACGACACGTATAACATAAGCAGGTTTCTTCAAGAGGGCTTGTGTCAAAAGCATATGCCTTTTTTGTAATATCATATGACCACTTAGCCCCTTTTTTCGTATATGCCCCATGAAATATTCTCCCCATTCTTGCCATTCTTGTCGGTAGCACACAATCAAATGTATCAATTCCGTTTTCGATAAGTACAAAAATGTCATCGATTTCTCCAACACCGAGTAAATGTCTTGGCTTCTCATCTGGTAAAAAAGGGACACTCCAATCAAGTACATGTTGCATCTCGCTCTTACTCTCCCCTACTGAAACTCCTCCGATGGCTATACCATCAAAATCCATCGAAGATATAAACCTGGCTGATTTTTTCCGTAAATCCTCATAGACACTCCCTTGGATTGATCCATAGAGAGCTTGCTCCTTCTTCACCTGAAAGGAGTCCTTCGGCCACCTTCCAGGTGGGCGGAGTTTATCCCGAGCGAAGTCGAGGGAACTCCTGGAAGGTGAACCAAGATTTAGCGCGTGGAGTCTTTTGTGTTCCTCCAAACTCCGTCTCGCCCATCGATGTGTCCTTTCCATAGACTTCTTGGCCGCCGCGTGCGTCACGGGATAGCTCGTGCAGTCATCAAACGCAATATGGATATCCGCTCCAAGTCGCCACTGCCAGTCCATGGATGATTCAGGAGTAAATATATGCCGAGAACCATCCCAATGTGATTGAAATTCAACTGACTCGTCAGTAATTTTTACCAAATTGTTTCGACTTGCGTTGCTCTCTTTCTCAATAAGATCATTGCTACTGAAACTATCTCCATACTTATTTTCTCTGGCAAGAGAAAATACCTGAAAACCACCACTATCGGTTATTAATGGTCCATCCCATCCCATAAAATTATGTAATCCGCCTAGCTTCTCGATTACTTTTATCCCCGGTCTCAGGTACATATGATAAGTATTGACAAAGTAAAGTTGTGCCCCAACTTCATGTAAATCTTTCGGAGTCATAGATTTTACTGTCGCTTGTGTTCCAACAGGCACGAATGCAGGGGTTTTGATAACCCCATGGGGCGTCGTGATCTCCCCCACCCTCGCCTTGGTCTTTTTGTCTTTTGCTAGAATCCTGAATCCAAATTGTTTCATGATTATGATGTCATTCCCGCGCAGGCGGGAATCCATCCTCCCATTTTACCCTGAACTCTTGACTTTATCGAGAGAGAGAGAGAGAGAGAGAGGTAAGCTTCAAAACGGAGCGGAGAGCGTATGGCAATTATAGAAATTGTACGGCGTCAAGAAGATATCACTGGCCTTGTACCAGATGAATTAGCTACTGACCAATATCCTTCAAATACGCCGGTCGGTGGAGATATCATTCGGCTCAACGCGGATGGTACTTCTTGGAATCTTAGAGTAGACTGTCAGATGAGTCCTGCAAGCTGCCCGGTAATTACCCAGGATCATCCACTCGGAAGAAGGTGTAAAGCAAGAAATATGACACCAAACCAATCTGTGTTGCATACGGTAGTGTGGTGTGGAAAAACACCAAGCGCAAGAGATGATCTATCTCAAGCAAGCGCACAGACTTCAATACCGGAGCGCCCAACGCTCCCGGAGTGAGTCAGATACGACACGTACGTATTATTAATTTCAACAACCTCTCAATACAACCCTTAACACAGTATACTCTCATTCCTATGCTATATTTCCTCCATTGACAACAATAACGCGGCCGCGTTATTGTTGTCAATCCCTCGATTTTTGTCTTGTAATAACGAAAAAACAAGTGAGGTACTCTCGAAGAAATCAGTTTAAGTTTGATGAAAATAATTTGTAGCAACCTGTACTACTTTTCCTTTAATAAATTCTACCCCGTACATTCTTTTAAGGAATTCTCTAACTGCTTGTTTTCGAGAACATTTCTTTTCGGCTTGAATATTTTTGAGTGAAAGTTCACGCACAAAATCGGAAAGTTTGAACGCCTGTTCAAGCCGTTGTGCTCCGGTTAATCGACGAAGTAACATAGTCTGATTCATATTCGCTATATTCTATCATATCTTATCCCATCCCATGCCCGATTTTGAGGTGGCTGACGTTACCCAAGTAAAAACGATGCCTAATCCAGCCATAAACTCACGCGCGGGACATGCCATGCCGATGGATTGTGGCAACATGCACGAATGCGTCACGCGTGAGATCGTGGTTTTGGATCAAATGCGCAAGGTGGTCGCCTCCAAAAAATTGTGGCACAATCACATAGTCTGCACCCATCGCATAGAGCTTCTGAGCATCATGCTCCTGTACCGCAATGGCCACGAAGGCGGTTTTGCGCTTGGCCGGATTCCCCAAAAACGAAAGGATCGCCTCATTATCATGCACGTCGGAGAGTGTGGATATGATCAGTTTGGCACGCGATACCTGAAGGTCTTTGAGAATTTCAAAATCAGACGCGTCGCCAAAAACGCACGGCTCGTCGTGAAGCTCAAGATCGCTGATCCTTGCCGGATCGAAATCAACCACCAAATACGGATGTCCCAATCCTTTCAGCGCAGGAAGGATGCTTCTTCCGGTACGGTTGTATCCGAATAAAAGAATATGATCGCTAAGCATCGGCACGAGGGACTGCGCCTCATGAGGGTTGCGCCGCTGGAAAATACCCAGGTATGGCTTGAGCAATTCGTAAAGACGGCTCCCTTCCAAAATCGCGTAGGTGGATACCGTCATAGTGATCATGCCGACGATCATCGTCACTGTAAGCACCTCGCGGGGAACGTGTCCGAGAGCAACACCCATGGAAACGACGATGAGAGAAAACTCCGATATTTGGGCTACCGTCAAACTCGTCAGAAACGAGGTTCGCTTCCGATACCCCATCACGCCCATAATGATCATCACGATCACCGGGTTTCCCACCAAAACGAACAGGGACAGGATAAGTCCGGGAAGAATGACTCCCGCGATGTTCTCCAACCGCAGGCCGCTTCCCAGATAGACAAAAAACAGTATCATAAAAAAATCACGCAAAGGGCGGACGTGCGCGGCGATTTGATGGTGCACGGACGATCGGGCAAGGGCAAGCCCTGCTAAAAACCCGCCGATCTCGAGAGAAAACCCGATAACGGGAGAAGCCACAAATACAGAAAAAAGAAGGCACCATGCGATTGATACGGTAAAAAGCGACTCCTCCGATCGGGCAACAAACGGCAGAATGCGGGGAAATACCCAAGCGCTTGCCCCTGCGACGAGAAAAAAGATGACTATCATTTTTCCTCCGATAAGAAAAAGCGTACCCATCGAAAACCCACCCGTCCCCATGCCGGCAAGCACCGCCAATACCACGACCGCCGCGATATCCTGAACGATGAGAAATCCGACGGCTATTTTGCCGTATAAACTTTGAAGATCGCCTTTCTCTGTAAGAAGTTTTACGATGATGATGGTGCTGCTGAAGGTGAGTGCGATCGCCAAATACAACGCGGAAGCGGGCGCAAAGCCAAGCGCCATGGCAATCCCCAGTCCCACTATCGTCGTAAAGAGAATCTGGCCGATGCCGGTGGCAACGGCGACCCTGCCGATGGTGCGCATCTCACCCAGGGAAATCTCAATGCCCACGAGAAACAAAAGAAACATGACGCCGAGCTTGCCCATGCCGGTAATGATGGGTTCAAACTCCGAAAATCGCTCATGGAGCCCGAACAATACAAAGAGAAGACCGGTCGCGATGTAGCCTAAAAGGAGCGGCTGCCGCAGCGCCCTGGCGACGAGGCCCAAAACCATTGCAAGAGACACAACGATAGCCAGCGGAATGATAATATCACCCATAGTCGATGCTTTTCATATCTTCTGGTATCGGTGCTTCAAATGCAAGAGGTTTATTACTTTTTGGATGTAAAAAGTGAATTTTCCAGGCGTGTAACATAACCCGGGGAGCCCATTTCCTATCGTTTTTACTTGTTTTTCTTCCCGCGTACAAATAATCACCAATGATCGGATGATTAACATATTTGAGGTGTACGCGAATTTGATGTGTTCGTCCAGTTTCAGGATAAAGCTCAACAAGAGAAATGAATTCCTTTCCATCATCTGACTTCTGAATGCGAACAACTTTGTATTTCGTGATTGAATCTTTTCCCCCGGGTACTATGCCAAAACGCTCCGGACTCCATGGGAGTCGTCCAACGGGTGCATGTATTTCTCCTTCTGGTGGGACAAGCACACCATGAACATATGCGAGATACGTTTTTTTGACTAATCGCTCTTTAAATTGTTGTTGTAGATTTAAAAAAAACTCGAAAGACTTTGCAATGATCAGAATTCCAGACGTTTCCTTGTCGATCCGATGGACGATACCAGAACGATTGAAAAAATCACTATTTTCTGCAGTTATCGATTCTTTTTGTATTTTATTTTCGTCTTCTACCCAATCTTGTATAGTTTTCTCATGGACAGATTGTGCACGGTTTACCACGATTCCAGACGGTTTATTTATAACGAGAATCGCATCATCTTCATAAAGTATTGGAATATCCATGAAAAAGTAATTATTTTTGTTTCTTTTGTTGACAGCTGAGACAAAGAGTGGCAGTTGGAAGAATCGCGAGACGATCTGTATCAATCATAACTGCGCAATTTGTACAAAAACCATACGTCCCATCAGAAATCCGAAGTAGGCTCGCCTCAATATCAGCTGTATTCGTACGAAGTTCTTCTATAAGTGCAGAAAATCGATCGTGATTTGATTCCTCAGTTGCTTCTGTATCGCTTGCTGCATTATCATTCGCCCGGTCTGGATCTGAAAACGGATCTTGCTCTAAAAGCGTATGTATACGCTTTAAGTGATTTGATTTTTCTTTTTCAAGTTGGACACGTATTTCATCCAGTACGTTTTTTGGGTAACTTTTCATATAAATTTCCTACGAATCGTCGAGTATTTTGATAGATAAAAACGACGACGCTTCGCATCTTTTGTCTCCCTCCGCAGGCGATATATAATACTCCGCAAGATTCAGCAAAAATAGCTATAAGAATCCATTGCTGTATAGTCAGTTGATGTATATAAAGATCGTTTTCTTTAAAAAATTCTACTCCAAACATCATAATCGCAAAACCAAAAAAATACCATGCTGCAAGTATGCCAAATTGCCAGTGATCTTTATTGCTTTTCTTCTCAAGAATAAACAATAAACATATCAATAGTAGATAGACAAGAATTTCATACACTTGTATGGGATGTCGTTTTGATAGATGTCCGACATACGGGAGTGCCCACGGTAAACTCGATAAAGTCCCGACCGTTGTCCCATCAAGAAACGATCCGATAAGACCCACTATAGAGGCAAAAGAAAAACTCATGACAAAACTATCAAGAATATATCCAAAACGAATTTTATACGCACGTGCGAGAAAAAAAAGAGTCAGTATACCGCTTATCAATGCGCCGTAAAATGACAGCCCGGGTGCTACCCATAATGCCCCTACTTTTAGCCAATTATCAACAAACGTATCGACATGCGTAACAACGAAGGAAAGACGTGAGAATAGGAATGCAACAATTGTCGTAAAAAACATGAGATCAAATATCCGTTCATCAGAAACTGCATATTTTCGCAATTTTTTCCAAAATACAAAAGACCAAACACTCCAAGATACGACAAGCAGTAAACTAAAACTATAGAGAGTAAACCCTCCGATAGAAAAAAGTATTGGATACATACGTACTAGGTATTATATCTCCTTAAGCGATAAAATCCGTATAGAGTAATAAGAAAACCAAGAGAAAATATAACTTTTCCTACACCAATAACATCTGCAAGTATCCCTCCAAGAACTACTGGTAATATTCCAATTCCCCCGACAGCAGATGATAACATGCCATAAATTCTACTTCGCATCGTTCCCTGCGCTTGACTTTGTAATATACTATTTGAAGGAACATCTAAAAGACTATTAGCTACACCCAATAGAAAAAAAAGAAAAAAGAGTATAGGTAATCGAAGAAAACTTTCAAATAACCACTGGAGGCCTACTACTCGACTGAACCGAATAATAAAAGAAATAATCATAAGTATCGATCCGGCAGCCAGTATACCTATGCGGATAAGACGCTCTTGAGACCTTTGATAGCCTATGCTCCCTACCCATAACGCGCCGACAATAATCCCTATAACGATAGGTGCTGTTATATAAAACGAAGAATCTCTCACATCTATCTCAAGCACTCGATCAGCAAAACCCGGGCCAAGAGTACCTAAAATCGTAAGTATGATTTGTGTACCAGTAAGAAGCAGAAGCGCATCAAAAAGTTTCTTTGAAGTAGATACATAAGAAAGCCCCTCTCGTACATCCTGAATAACTTTTATAAATAGTTGAAATAAATTTTTACGCATAATGGTGGTAAATGATTGAACAGATTGTTGCGCTGGCAAAAAAGAAACAAAAAAACTCGCTAAAACAAAAAGAATACTAATAACAATAAACGTGCTATGAGCTCCAACAACACGAAGTAAGGGACCTGCCAGAATAAATCCTAAAGCCATACTACTGTAATAGGTAAAAGAAAAAAGACTATTTGCAGTGACAAGCATAGAAGTAGGAACGAGTCGTGGTATCATTGGTGCTTCAGCTGGGACATAGAATTGTGTCAAAAGAGCGTGGATAAAGAGCAATATATAAACAAGTATTGGATTTGTAAAAGCAAAAAAAAGTCCTACTACTAAAATTGCACGAAAAATGTCGCATGTTATTAAAACGCGACGTTTATCGACATGATCAACAATAACACCAGCCATAAGCCCAAATAAGAGTGAGGGAATTCCAAACGCTAAAAAAAGTATTGAGACTGCAGTATTACTTCCGGTAGAGCGATAAAGAATCAACGCTAGCGTAAATAACGTCATGTTTGCGGCTAACTGTGAACAAATCTGACCAAACCATAGACTTCGAAACGAGGAAATAGCAATAACACTACGAAATGAAATGGACGGCGTTGCCTTCATACGGTATACTATATTCTACCACTTATTATGACTGCTACTGCACATGCGCTCGTTGCTGGCGCTATAGCTTCTAAATTCCCTGACCCTACTACTGCAATAACGCTATCCTTGCTCTCTCATTTTATCATGGATACCGTACCCCACTGGGATGTCGGAACAAGCTGGAGAAACCGATCAAAAAGCGTCACAGGGATACTAGCAATAGGCGAGACACTCGCGGGCATTGGAATTTCGTTTATCGTTTTTCGTTCTTCAGCATCTCTTCCGACTCTTGCTCTTTCTATATTCTTCTCGCTTTTACCTGATTGGCTAGAAACACCATGGTATATATTTTTTGCTCATCAAAAAAAGCATACACCTACTTCTTCCGCATCAATTCTAGAAAAAATAACGTATAAAATATATAAGATTGAAAATCTTTTTCATACAAAAGCACAGTTTCCGTTGGGGTTTGTGACACAGATAGTTACCGTCATTTTTTTTCTTACTCTCCTGAAATAAAAAACTTTTATGAAGAAAATCTCTTCACGCGGATAAGCCCTGAACACGCGATAACACTAACTCCATTTTTTTCAAATTCATCAAGCAGCAAATTCATCCCTAAACTATCTGAACTCATATGCCCTGCTATCACGAGGTTTATGTGAAATTTGACTGCTTCCTTTCGATGTTCTTCTGAAGCATGCATCCCGACAATTGTACCAACTCCTGCTATCGCTAGCTTTTCATACACAAGATGTGACGCTTCTGTTCCTCCTGTAATTTCGATAGGTGCTACTTTACCCGCCCGATTTTTTTCGTGTCCGGCAAATATCATTGGCCCTGCTTTCCCTTTCATCGCTTCTTTATATTCCGGTATTTCTTTAAGTAAACCTACAACATCACCAACTGTGTCAACTGATTTCTTTTGAAACAATTTTTCTAAAAAATTATAGATAAGATTATCAGTAATAGTATGGGTACACATAATCGACAGTCCAAGGAGTCGTGCAGCGTCAACCGCCTGATTATGATTTCTCGGACTAAAAATTCTTTGCACTTCGCCAATTCTATCCCGCATAAGTCCTTCAGCAATATTTATAGGGACTCCGTAATTGGCCATAAGATCTGCCTGGACGTCCATCACCTCGTGAAGTGCTGCAAGTGGACCTCCGACCGGATGGTGAGCTATAAGCAGATCTATCCCTTCACCCTTTTGATTAAGCCTATCTGCAAGAACCACTTCACCACTTGTCAAATCTATTCCTGCCATAATTTTATCGACTTTCTGAGAGAGATTGCCTATAAGAATACGAGAGTCAGAATAGGGATTTTTTAAATCTTCGAGGTCATACTCAGCTTTTTTTGACTTAGAAAGTTCTTCATACTCTTTTTTCCGCCTGGAAAGAAGCTTTGTAACTCCAATAACCCCGCGGGGATCAGCGTGTATCCCCATCTCGATTGCTTTTTGATATATTTGTCCAAGTGTCATCATATCTATTAGTGCCAGAGGTGGGACTCGAACCCACACGGCCTGTGAAGACCATTAGTTTTTGAGACTAACCTGTATACCGATTTCAGCACTCTGGCCAATTCTCTGGCAGAGCCAGGATCCCTTGAGCAAAATCCCGCTTCGCAGGACACGCACCGCGGCGTCTGTTGACATTATATCACGAGTTTGGCGAGCCGCCGTCATGTTTGCGCTCGATACTAAAAAACCGTATCCTGTCTCCTCGAAACATGAGATCAATTTCTGCAAGCGGTCCGTTTCTATGTTTTGCAATCCGTAATTTCGTCATAATTTGTTCTCCCCAATTTGCTTGATCTTGTTCTTCGCGATATAAAAACATAACAACATCAGCGTCCTGTTCGATGGATCCTGATTCCCGAAGATCAGACAACTCTGGTACTCTACTACTTCGCGCTTCAACCGCACGCGACAACTGTGAACAGGCAAGCACTGGAATTTTTAATTCCCTGGCGAGATTTTTCAAACTTTGGGAAATAACCGATACTTCCTGGACTCGATTATCATACCGTCTCCCGCTATCGGCAAGCTGTAAGTAATCAACAATAATTAGTTTAATTCCATGTTCCATTTGAAGTCTTCTTGCTTTCGTTCGAATTTCAAGAATATTGATTCCTGGTGTATCGTCTATAAAAAGTGGTGCTTCAGCAAGCTCTCCCATGGCTTCAGAAAGCTTGGTAAAATCATCATCCGACAACTTGCCGGTCTTTAAACGCCACGCATCGATATCTGCCTGAGATACCAATAAGCGGTCGACAAGCTCTTCCTTGCTCATTTCCAAAGAAAATATTCCTACAGGAAGCTTCTCCCGTACCGCGATATGTTGAGCGATATTTAAAACCATCGCTGTTTTCCCTGTACCTGGACGAGCAGCGAGAATAAGAAGGTTAGAATCCTGCATACCGGCGAGTTTATTATCCAGATCAACAAATCCTGTGGGTATTCCACGAAGTCCACCTGCACGCTTATGGAGCTCATCTAAGCGATCAAACGAGGAAGCTAATGCATCCTTTATGACGATAAAATCACGTCGGGTTGCTGTTTGTGCTATTGCAAATATTTCCTGTTCTGCTTGTTCAACAATTTCCCGTGCTGACCCTTCGTCTTTAAAAGCGAGTTCAGTGAGTTTAGCAGATACTTCAACCAATCGTCGTTTGGTAAAATTTTCTAAAATAATTCGTGCATATTCTCGAGCGTGAGCGCTTGTTGGAACTATATTAAGAAGCTCTGATATATATGAAGTCCCGCCAACTTCCTTCAATTTCCCATCTTTTTTAAGTTGCCCTGTTAATGTCACGAGATCTATGGGATTATGATCTTCAAAAAGCGTCAACATTGAAGCATATATCTTCTCATTTGAATTATTATAAAAATGTACTGGTCGAAGTATCTCAGTCACGTCAATCATCGCATCTTTATCGATAAGAATTGCCCCAAGCACTGACGCTTCAGCTATATCATCATGTGGTGGTATTTTGGGATCTGACATACGTAATGAAGCACTAATTTGAACCTTAGTATTTAGAATTTTGATATTGTTTGTGATTTGGTGTTTGTGATTTGGAATTTACGATAATATTACTACTTGCATCTCCTGTGGAAGTTTATCTTTCGTTACAACGAATTTTGGCACAGGCGCAATATCTTCCTTTCCTATTTCCTTTAAGAAACTTGACAGAGGCGTCAGAGAGCCAAATGATTTCTGATCAAGCTCCGGTCTACCATAATGCATCGGAATGACAATCGCGGGCTCTATCTCTGAAATAATATGTGAGGCTTCCTGAGCACTAATAGTATAAAATCCTCCGACAGGAACCATAAGGATATCTACCCCATCGAGTTCTTCAACTTTTGTACTATCTAACACATGTCCTAAATCTCCTAAATGCACAACGTTAATGCCATCAATCTCTATGCGATAAATAATATTTTTGCCTCGTTTAGCACCTTGTTCATTATCATGAAACACAGATATACCAACTATGCCAACTCCTTTTATTTCATATTCCCCGGGACCTCTCACGACAAACGGGGATCCTTCAACAGCAGATAGAAAGTTATGATCTGGATGATCGTGGGAAATAGTTACGATATCACCTGTTGTATGCTTTGGAAACTTGAGTCCAACGAGCGTTGAATCATACGGATCAGTAATTATGGTCGTTGTCTTCCCGCGCAATTTAAACGATGAATGCCCTAAGTAACTTATTTCCATATCTGTATTGCTTTTTATAACAGATTCACGTATGCTAAGCAACATCCTAAACTTGCCCGCTTATAAAGCGAACTAATCCATTGTCAATGTTTTTATAATCCATGAATCGAGACGCAATACTTGCTACAGTGATCGGATTTGGCATCGGACTTTTCATAACCGGTGGCTTTCTCTACGGCCCGACTTTAGCTAAATCACTTCCTAAAATACGTATTCCCAATTTCTCGTTTTCTGGAAAACCTAAAAATCCTTCTCCGACACCGTTGCCAAAAACGTTGCCGTCGACTCTTGCCATTTCAAGTCCTCTTGGCGAATCGATTGAAGAAAAATCAGAAACATTAGTGTCAGGAACAACGACCCCAGAAAGTACTGTTATCATAATGGGAGCACTCGATGAAGCTATTGTCCCAGCAAACAACGAAGGAGCATACGCAGGAAAAATAACTCTTACAGAAGGAAAAAATGAGATATCTGTCATAAGCTATCACGATGGAAACGAACAATCACAAGCAATTACGGTTTTTTATACTCCAGAGGAACTTTAATGAAATTTATTACATTTTCTCCATTAGGAATTATATTAGTCGGTTTTCTATATACTGTCCCAATTTACGCAGCTATTGCTACACCTTCTGCACAACCTTCTAAAGAAGCATCTGATTCCGCTAGGAAAAAACAAATTGAAAATCTCAAAGATCGACTTGCTACCAAAGTTGCCGAGCTTCGCCAGATACAAAAGCGTGCAATTTTTGGGACGGTAAAGGATATTTCCATTGCAACTTTAACTATAGAAACAAAAACAAAAAATATAAAAATTGAACGAAATGATGATATACAGGTGTTTCAAGTACTCAAAGGTAAACGGACGAAACTTTCAACAGAGGACATAGATAAAGGTGACTTTGTCGTAATATTTGGAGATTATGACGCCACTCTTGATATATTAAAAGCAAAAATCATATTCATACAACCAGTACCACTCACACGGGTGTGGGGTAAAATAAAAGATATTAATACCAAGGATTTTACGGTAACCATAACTACAAAAGATCAACAAGATATTGTTATTGACATAGAAAAATCAACAAAAGTGAGCGCATGGAGCAAAAATCAAGGGATAGGAAAATCAGGATTTTCAAAAATTACGAAAGGTGACACTCTGCACATCCTCGGAAGTATTGTTCCAAAAAAAGAAAATCGTATTAGTGCTGATCGAATACTTAATCTTGGCAATATAACAAACTCACCAGTAGATATACCATCAACTCTCCAAAAAGAAGCCTCTCCTACGGCAACTTCAAAAATTACACCAAAACCATCTCCGAAAAAAACTCTGTCACCGACCCCTACACCAATTCCTGAACCATAGCAGTTGGTACTCCTTTTTAATCAGAATATAATCACTTCGCAACGAAAAGGATAATACTCATTTGCTTGCAATGTATTAGCATGATATCATGCTAATACATGAAGACACTACGCCTATATCCCTTCTCCACCGATACTCCTTCCTCCTATCCGACAAATGAAATGAAGGAACTTTTTACTGCTATCCTATCAATTAAATCTGATAAGGAAGCAACAGCATTTTTTCGTGATTTATTTACACTAGCCGAAATCAAAGAATTTGCAAACCGTTGGCAGGCAGTCAAAATGCTTACAATAGGCAAATCGTATATAGAAATAGCAAATAAACTTGGTATGTCAACAGCAACCGTCACCCGTGTCGCCCACTGGTACAAAAACGGTATGGGAGGATATAAGATTATTGCTGACCGCATGTTTGAAAAAAAATTCAAAGACTCTGTCTCTGATAAATCATTTCGTCTCCGAGGAAAACACACGTTCCTCAAATCCATTAGTAGTTAACTCATTCTCTCTTTACGACAGATCCCGATTGAATTCAATGCCATATATAGAATGTATAGGACCACTTGACAGATTATTGTCATCATGTTAACATGTTAATATGTTAGCACAATGCTAGTAATTCTTTTATAGACATATGAAATATTCGACGCTAAAAACTATTACTTTTTCACTTTCCGTCTTTCGACCGGAAACATCTTCACGTTCGCGTACTTCATTATCCCCTGTTAGCCACCATAGCCTCTAATCTACCTGTGTGTGGTTGAGGCTAATTTTCCGTATTTTTTCCTTTCTTCCGTTATTTAAAAATCCGCTTCTACCATTCGTAGGTAAAATTTCTACGAAGAATCACTATGAAAGAAGGTAATCCTGTAAAAATAGCAGCTGAGTTTCTCCTAGGGCCTAGTCTTGATCGAGTTGGATCTGTGCGCGCTAACGAACAAACTCAAGGTAATGTGACCTGTTACGACCTTCTAGATCGAGAAACAGGGCAGATCATAGGACAGGGATTTTTTGCGGTACGAGATGGCGTGGTCGGATTTGATGCATTTTCTGAAACATCATCTCTAAGAAAAAAAATATTTGGAAGTGAATAACATATGGACGAACGTGATGTATCATCTGTTGCACAAAAAGAAATTCAGGTTGCCAATAGTGATGACTGGAAATATCTTTGCCAAAATCCTGAATCCTTAAACGAATTACCTAAAGACGCAATCCTGAGCATAGGATTTGGAATTGATGCTTCAGTCCCGTTACGAGCAATCAGTTATCCTCTATTAGCTTTACAACTGTTACAAGACAGACCAGATCTGACATTAGAGATGTATGTAGCAACGCAATTTTCGCAACTATTGGGCGTAGATCAAGATCTAGTCCTGACGAATAGTCAAGTCTTAAAGCAAACGGTTAACCAATTCATAGGTAATTTTTTTCCCACGTTAGCCTCTCGAGCACGTTTTGTTCCCACCGGGGATATAACGGAAAAAAGATTATCGCTACTTAATGCATGGGTGAAAATACTCCAAAAAGATAGAGAGCTCGTAGATTTTGCCCAGGCACGAAGCGGAAAAGATTCTCTCCTTTATATGGCTGCGCACGCGTTATATATGCGCGATCCATTACCTATAGATCCAAGCGATTATATCGTCTCCCCTCCAGAAGATGAACGATCAGTAGTGATGATCGGTGGAGAAGGCGAAAAAATTATGTGGCAAGCAAGAAAAAGGATTATTGAAAAACTTGACGGAGTCGAACCTATTCAAATTTTTACCACACTTGGTCGAACACCACCTTATTTTAAAAAGGACGAGGAGCCCGAAGTTGGTGATGAGGTATCTTTAAAATTCCTCATGGGTGCCATCCCCGAAGTCTATCGAGATTATGCGGCTACCCTTGTCATTATTGCTAAATCCATGGGTAATGATGCTATGTCATTTAAAGAAATTACTATGATGTCCCGAAGAAATTTTCTTGCACAAGAAGACGTCCAATTGGCTTTGATGTACCTAAATGATTTTTCACGAGGGTAATTTTTACTATATGAAAATCTATACATATTCATTACTATCACCGGGTGGAAATAATACTGCTCTTGTAAATGGTATTATAAAAAATCCTATTCTTCGTAAGTCAATAAACGATGCCATTTTAAAAGCAGAACCAACGGCTGAGCAAGTAGGATTTATAAACAATGGTAAAAACGATAAATACAAGCTCCTCATGGCAGGAGAAGAATTTTGTGGAAATTCTGTTCGTAGTGCAGCATTTATATTCTTAAAAGGAAAATCAGGAGAGATAAAAATTAGGGCTTCAGGAGCTTTAAAAAAGATGAGTGCGGGAATAGATAACCAAATGAACGCGTGGGCACAAATGCCCGCGCCTTCCAAAGATACTATCTTAGAGAAAAAAGGATTAACAATAATTAAAATGGAAGGAATTACTCATGTGATAGTAAAAAACTCAAAAAAAACAACTAGTTCTGAAAATCTTAAAACATACGCAAAGACCCTGCTACATAGTCTCAATCTATTAAAAACAGTACCGGCAAGCGGTGTATTGTTTATTAACAAAAAAAATAAAATCATAGAGCTTGAACCAATTGTTTGGGTTCGAGATATAAAAACATTTTTTTATGAGACAGCGTGTGGGAGTGGGACAACAGCAGTTGGTCTTTTAGAGGCAATGAAAATAGGCCGTTCAGTAAGCGTCCCTGTCCGGCAACCATCAGGCAAAATAATAAACGCAAGTATTACTCTACAAAACGGCCAGTGCACTTGGGCACAAATAAGCGGGCCGGTATGCATATTAAAAAGTAATCGCTCTGTATCTATATAGAAAGAACATCGATAGTTTAGATAACATTGATATGGCAATTCCCAACGGGGTTAAAATAAATTGTGACATTAAAAATTGGACAATGGACAAAAAAACGAGCACAATAAACGCTGTGAAAATACATAATTTTATCGACCCATTACTCGTCACCAACCCAACCAACATCCGGTACCTCACCGGATTTGCGGGGGCGGCGCCGGAGGAACGGGAGGCCTACGTACTGGTGACAAAATCGCAGGTATATCTATTTACCAACTCGCTCTACCGTGAGGAAGCGAAAACATTAAAGAACGCAGGTAGCTTTAAAAGGTTAAACCTTTTAGGTTCGAAATCCTTGCAAGGTTTAACCCTTATTGAAATTTCGCGGGAGGAACCATTTGCGAAAAAACTTGCAAATATTCTCAAATTAGCTTCGCAAGGCCAGGCCTTGCGAAGCTATCGCATTGGATTTGAAGAAACGGATCTGACCGTTGCGGAATTTGCGAAACTCAAAAAAGAATGCAAGGGAGTCGCGCTCATCCCAACGCAAGGGAGAATCGAGGAGCTGCGGATGAGTAAGAGAGATGATGAAATTGAAAATATTAGACAAGCTGCAAAACTTACGGATCAATGTTTTGACTTTATCCTGGGCAAAATAGAAATTGGAGTCACTGAGGCAGACATAGCATGGGAAATTGAATCGTTTATCCGGACTCGTGGCGCGGGTCTTGCCTTTTCCCCCATCGTCGCGTTTGGGAAAAATACCAGCCAACCGCACTACACCATCCAGCCTCAAGGCCCGGCCTTGAGCGTGAATGCTTCTGAAATCGTTCTACTGGATTTCGGCGTAAAGGTGAATGGGTATTGTAGCGATATGACACGCGTGGTGTTTGTTGGAAAACCTAAAGACGAGTGGGTAAATGCGTATAAGGCAGTGTTTAAAGCACAGCAAACCGCACTTGAATACCTTCACCTGGAAGGAGTCAAAGCCCACCTTCCAGGTAACGCGTGGCCTTCAGGAGCTCAAATCGATCGGATCGCTCGGAAAGTTATAGAAAAAGCAGGCTATCCGACCTATCCGCACTCACTCGGACACGGGGTAGGACTAGATATCCACGAAGCACCGAAATTGAGTTTCAAAAATCCTTCGACTCGATCTGCGGTTCGACTGAGCCCTCCGGCAGTGAGCTCAGGGCCGAACTGCTCACCGTCGAAGTCTCCCTCAGGACTACAGCCCGAAATGGTCGTCACGATCGAGCCAGCCATTTATATTGAAGGCAGCTATGGCATCCGTATCGAGGATTTGGTACTCTTAAAGAAAGACGGAATAGAAATACTGTCAAAGTCTAATAAAGAAATGATTATCCTATGATTACACCACAACCACTCAAGGGATTCCGGGATTTTTATCCGGAGCAGATGGCATTCCGCAACTGGCTCTATCTCCAGTTTCGCTCCGTGGCAGAACGTTTCGGATTTCAGGAATACGAGGGGCCGATTGTCGAACCATTGGATTTATATGCAGCCAAGTCCGGAGAAGAACTGGTAAAAAAACAAGCATTCACATTCACGGACAAATCCGGAAAGACGGTAGCGCTGCGGCCGGAAATGACGCCCACGCTGGCGCGCATGGTCGCTCAAAAAACAGGCAGCATAGTATTTCCAGTGAAATGGTTTTCGTTCGGCCCGCGATTTCGATATGAAACTCCGCAGAAAGGTCGTGGGCGGGAATTCTTTCAATGCGACGTAGATATTCTTGGTTTGGATAACCTTGAAGCAGACGCAGAAGTGATCGCGGTGGCGGCAACAATATACCAACGTCTAGGGTTATCCCCTGCCGAGGTGAGAATCAAAATAAACGACCGCCAGTATCTGCAACAAGAACTTCTCCGGGTCGGGATTGCCGAAAAAAACGTCACCGCAGTATTTCGGGCAATTGACAAGAAATCGAAGATTACAGATGCCGTGTTTGACCAGTTGCTCACACGCGAAGGTGTACGTCCGATTCAAATTCGACAGGTAAAAGATATCCTCGAGAATACCGATGGGTACAAAAAATCCGAGTGGCTCACGAGCATTCTGTCTTTCGTCCAATCAATGGGCTTGGGTGACTTTGTCGAATTTGATCCGACGATTGTCCGAGGATTGGACTACTATACGCGGACAGTATTTGAAGGGTGGGACGTGAAGGGAGAGTTCCGCGCCCTCTGGGGCGGCGGCAGGTACGACAATCTCACGCAAGACGTCGGCGGTAAGCAAAAAGTTCCCGGCGTGGGATTTGCGATAGGAGACATGGTGTTGGAAGAAGTTCTCCGAGCCAACGGGAAATATCCAAACGTAACGGCAAACATTACGCAAGTTTTCGTCACGGTATTCTCGAGTGAACTGGAAGTTTCATCGATGAAACTCGCCGGCTTACTACGGGAGAACGGCATCAATACCGAAATTTCCCTTGAGACTACCAAACTTGATAAACAACTCAAATATGCTGACCGCAAAGGCATCCCCTACGTCACGATCCAGGGGCCGGATGAAACCAGCCGAGGTGTCATAAAACTTAAAAATATGCAAACAAAGGAACAAGTAGAACTTGATCTTGATGCCGTGGTACAAAAACTCAAATGAATCGCCCTCGCGCTACTGCCCTTCTTTTGATGCTTGTTGTTTCGGCTATTTGGGGATTTGCCGGACCGATTATCAAATTTTCGCTCCATGACTTTCCTCCGCTGGTCTTCCTTTCCTATCGCTTCGCGATAAGCACCGTCGTTGCACTTATTTATTTCTCAATTTCAAAACCAAGTATACCGAAAAAATCCAACGTCACTAGTCTTATTTTCCTCTGCAGTATGCTCTCTGTGCCCATAGGGCTTGGACTTCTCTTTTTCGGGTTTGATAAAACTTCATCACTCACCGGCACGCTTCTTTCTACTACCGCGCCGATTGCCGTCGTGGTCGCAAGTGCTGAAATTCTGCGTGAACATGTAACGCATGTGGAACGGTTTGGTATCATCCTTGCCTTTCTCGGGACGGCAATTACGGTCATGGGGCCACTGGTAACTGGCCATGGATTTGCACTTGGAGCATTTGAAGGCAATCTCTTGATCATGGCATCCATAGCCGTTGATACGATAGCAACGATCCTCGTTAAAATAATTATGCGTTCCCGTGTCTCACCGACGCTCTTAAGCCACGTATCATTTATCATCGGTTTTCTTATCATTTTTCCAATCATGCTGTGGTATTATTCACTACCTGAAATATTTAACATAATACGAAGTGCGCCACTGTCTGCTCACCTCGGCGTATGGTACATGGCACTACTTTCAGGTTCGCTTGCCTATGCGCTCCGAAACGAAGCCATCAAATCTATTGAAGTTTCTGAAACTGCAGTATTTTCCTACCTCTACCCCCTATGGGCAGCACCGCTTGCTATCTTGTGGCTCAAAGAAGAACTCACCCTTCCTTTTATCATTGGCGCAAGTTTCATCGGCATTGGCGTTATCATAGCTGAACAAAAAAAACATAAAGCAGCCTCAAAACATCTTTCCCTCTCAAGACATCGACAGAAGCAAGTATAATTGGTATAATAATCGAAGTGAAACAAGCAATTCATCCTCAGTGGTACAGTCAAGCAAAAGTACTCTGTATTTGTGGGAATACATTTACTGTTGGCGCAACCAAATCGGAATTAAAAGTCGATATCTGCTCACATTGTCACCCGTTTTTTACCGGGGAGATGAAATTCGTTGATTCCTTAGGGAGAGTCGAAAAATTCCAGCAAAAACAAAAGCATGCCCAGTCTATGGTCCAAGTACTCACCGATAAAAAGAAAAAGAAAAAGGATAGAGAAATAGCCCGCGCTAATGCCCCGAAATCTTTGAAAGAGATGTTAATGGGATTAAAGTAGATGCTTAGAAGCTTGGGAGTGCTTAGTAGCTTTTTTTGCTAAGCTACTTATTACTAATCTTCTAAGCTTCTTTTTATATGAATCCTGATATAGCGATTCTAGAATTTCGTCCAGGTCCTGGGGGTGATGAGGCTAAAATTTGGGCTTCCGACCTCATGCGTATGTACACGCGCTACGCAAACCTCTCCGGATGGAAAGTTGAACAAATTGATGATTTTGTCATTCGTCTACGAGGTCCCGAAGTCTTTACAAAACTTCAATTTGAAGCAGGTACTCACCGCGTCCAGCGGATTCCAACGACTGAACGCCACGGCCGTATCCATACGTCTACTGCGACCGTTGCAGTCTTACCAGAAATACCAGAAAACGAGGTCGTGATACGTAGTGAAGACATTGAGTGGGATTTTTTCCGTTCCGGTGGTAAGGGTGGCCAAAATGTCAACAAGGTAAGCTCAGCAGCTCGTCTCCGTCATAAACCAACAGGTATCGTTGTTTCCGCGCAAACTGAACGGGATCAATATCAGAACCGCCAGGTTGCTCTCTCTATGCTTCGTGCAAAACTCTGGGAACGAGAAGAAATAAAAAATGCGCAGGTGTTAAGCGATAGCCGAAGCATCATAGGTCGTGGTATGCGGGCGGAAAAAATCCGCACCTATAACTTTCCCCAAAACCGGGTGACTGATCACCGCATCAATAAAAGCTGGCACAATTTGGAAGACATCGTGAATGGAAAACTAAGTAAAATAACGGAAGCCCTTCTCGAAACGACAGCATCTTAATTTTCAATTCTATGTTTTAGGTTTTGCAAAAACCGATTTATATTTTAACGCTTCTTTTATTGCAAAACTTCCTAAGTGCGCATCTACCTGTCTTAGATTCCATGTTGCTACGCGGTTTACGTTCTTAGGAGGAGGATTTTCCTGAGAATATCTTTCAAATTCCACACCATTATGATTGATTATTCCAACTTCTGGTGGTAATCCCATCCAGAGAGTGCTTACGGTTACCGTTTTTAAAAAGTCATCGAAATCCATACCCGGTCTTTCTCCTGCTTCATCTGGTTTGTACGCAGCAAGATCCACTAAGGAATCCCTCCAGATATTAAGTTGACCTTGTAGTTGTGCTATTTTTCTCCCTTGCTCAGCTGCTTGTCGTAATAAATCTAACATATCCTTATTCTATTCTTGCGTCCCTAGCGTCACCTTGAGGGATATTTCTTTCCCATCTCTCCAAACCGTAAGGTTGAGCGTGTCACCGACCTTTTTTTTGGAAATAACTTTGGCAAGCTCTGCATTTTCCCTGCTTAGCCTCGTATCATCTATTTTAGTAACAATGTCCTCTTCTTTAAGTCCGGCTTTTTCTGCAGGGCTACCGCTAACAACTTCTAAAATATATGCTCCTTCCGGTACGTCATTAAGAAGTGCTTGATCTTTGGTAATGGATTTATACCGGACACCAAGAAATGGACGATTAAATTGACCAGTCGTATTAAAGTTTTGCAATGCGTCCTTTACGACATTTATAGGAATAGCAAATCCGATATTTTGTCCTTCTCCTGATACTGCTGTATTTATACCGATTACCTGTCCGCTCGAATTGAGTAATGGTCCTCCAGAATTACCAGGATTTATCGCAGCATCCGTTTGAATAACGTTATCTAAGCGCTCGACATAGCCTTCAAACGGACTTCCCGCTGTAATTCCGCGACCAACACCGGAAATGACTCCTGTCGTCACTGTATGTCGAAATTCACCTAAAGCAGTACCTATTGCTATGGCAAGTTGCCCAACTTTGATCTTGTCCGAATCCCCCAGTTCAACTGTTTGAAGCGCTTGCCCTGAGCCTGCCGAAGGGTTAATTTTTATTACTGCTAAATCATTGACTGGATCGCGGTAGATTTTTACAACCTCATAGGACTTATCGTCATTGGTTATGACGCGGTATTTTGCCTCGCTATCGGAAACCACATGTTTATTAGTAACAATAAGTCCATCTTTTTCCACGATAAAACCACTACCGATATCCTGCTCAAGTTTTTGTGTTTTGCCAGGAGTTCTACGAAAAGGAGAAAACGGATCAAACGGATTAAGCTCAAGCATGTCTCCCAACCGTCTAGTTTTTGTGATACCGATAGTTACAACCGCAGGGGAAGCCTTTTCAACAACATCGATGACAACAGACTCTTCACTGGTAACTTTAATTTTTTCTGCACCTGAAAAATTAAGCTGTTGGCTGGTAGTTTGAGGAAATTTAAAGTGAAAATATTTTTCTACAGTTCTCCAGTCTAATCCAAATGAACCAGAACTTAACACACCTCCTCCAAGTAATATAATGACAGCGACAATGAGTAAAATTTTATTGAATTTCATATAAAAAGCTTACGATAAAACACTATGTCTTGTATTTTTTGAAAATTAGCTTAGGCCGCATCCGATAATAACTTGAATGCCTCGGTGCGGCACAAAGGGCTGTAATCGTAAATACCTGTGAAGTTATTTACGAACGAGCCCTTAGAAAGTATATCGCACGTTTAAAAAGAATGACTATTATTGTAATAATAATTCTATGGCTTTTGCAAGTTGTGCGTCGGCGGAAGCATCATAGACATCAACATTTACTTCAAAATCAGGTTTTATCCCCTGTTTATGAATCGAATCACCATTTGGCGTAAGCCACTTCCCGGTCGTTATATGTATTCCTGCGCCTCCTGAAAGCTCTTGCGGTGTTTGAACTGATCCTTTTCCAAACGTCGTTTCACCCACAAGTTTGCCACGTTTATGATCACGAATTGCTCCGGCAACAATTTCTGCAGCTGAAGCACTCCCTTTATTTACCAAAACGACAAGCGGTATATCGAGTAATTTTCCTTTTCGATTCACAGTGTATTCTTGTTTACTCCCGTCGCTATTTACCTGAGATACAACTATTCCATTGTCTAAAAACTCACTTGCGATAAACACTGACCCTTCAAGATATCCACCGGGATTATTACGAAGGTCAAATACAAGTCCCTTCATTTTTCCATTTGTTCCTACAGCGGCAAGCACACCAGAAACCGCTTTATTCCAATCATCATTCGTATGATCACCAAACCGTGTAAGCCGAAGATACGCGATTGTTTCGTTACTCGTTTTAAAGGAAGCAGCCTCGGTAGCTGAAGAAATTTCAGTAATAGTGTTTATCGATTTTTTCCATGATTCAACAGACGGAACAAGAATTGTATCTCGCATAATAGAAAGCTCTACTGGCTTTTGATCGCGTTCATGAAGGATTGTCAGCATAACTTTCGTCCCCTGAGGCCCACGTATTTTTGTAACAGCCTGCGGTATGCTCCATCCATTCGTTTCTTCTTCATTGACTTTTACAATCCAATCGCTTGGACGTATCCCAGCTTTTTCAGCGGGCGTACCTTTAAGAGGAGCGATCACAATAATACGATTATCCTTCATGCCAAGTTGAGCACCGATTCCTTCAAATTCACCACCCAAATCTTCTTTAAATTCCTTATTCTCTTTCGGGGGAAGAAATGCTGTATAAGGATCCCCAAGGGAACTTACCATTCCACTTATTGCTCCCCAAACCATTTTTTGTGAATCTATGCTTGCTTTATCGATATAATATCTATAAAGCCTCTGCCACACGTCCCAAAATAGCGAGAAATCAACTGAAGTTTGTGAGGGAGGTGTTTGCCCGATTACTAATTTATTTTTTATTACATCGACGTTTACTCTAGATTCCCCAAGCTTATATCCAATTCCACCAGTGAGTATAAGAAGAGCGAGAATGAGGATGTATGTTCGAATGGTTGAAAATGGCAGGGACTTCATTTTTGACTTTTTAACCTTTGACTTTTAACCTATCTCTATTATGCTCTCACGATAAACGGTAAAAGCGCTACATGACGTGCTCTTTTTATTGCTATCGTTAGCGCTCGTTGATGCGTACTGCATATACCTGTTTTAGAACGTGCGAGAATTTTCCCACGTTCCGTCAGATATTTTTCTAAAATGGCTGATTCTTTATAATTAGGCTCTATTTTCCCGTCACAAAACATACAGTTTCTTGCGACTGGTCGAGGTTTTCGTTGAAATCGATTGCTTCTTTGCATATGAATATGTTAAAAAGGAATATCGTCAGGATTGACTTCTTCAGACGGTTTCTCATCCTTTTTGCCATCATCTGTTTCGGATTTCTTTTTACTTACTGCTGGCTGAGCAATAACTCTAGCGCTTTTATCTCCCTGTGATAGCGATTGTGAATTTCCCTGATCACTTACTACACTCGCGTTAGCATCCTCACCTACTCCTACACGTCGTGGATCAAGCAGAATCATATCCTCTATGACCACTTCAGTCGTATTGCGCTGTGCACCATCTTGCGCTTGCCAGCTTGTTGTTCGAAGCCTGCCTTCGACATACACTTTCCTTCCTTTTGTCAGAAGTTGGCTACAAAGCTCTGCAAGCTTATTCCAGGCAACGACTCTATGAAATTCTGTTTCTTCTTTTTTTTCTCCAGATTCTGTCGTCCAGTAACGGTTCGTCGCAAGTCCTATCGTACAAACCGCGGCTCCCGTCGGAGTATAGCGAAGCTCTGGATCTCTCGTTAGATTGCCTATCAACATGACCTTATTGAGACTTCGTGATGCCATAATCTAGACTTAGTCGTTTTTCGTTAACAAATACCGTATGACGTCGCCGCCTAATCGAGCTTGTTTTTCTACCTCGCCCACCAAAAGCGGTGGTGCTTCAAGTTTGACTAGCAGATAGAAAGCTTCTTTATGTTTTAATATAGGATATGCAAGAAGTTTTTTGCCCCAATACGTCAGTTCTTTAATATGAATAGTTGTTTCACCAAATAATTTTTTTAGCAAGTCTTCTTGCTTATCTTTGGTATCAAAAACTCCATCAGGTCGAAGCACTAACATAAGCTCATAATTACAAGTCATGGGTCAAATAATACCATGATGGGAGATAAATCTCAATCCGAGAAAGAAAACTGCGATTATCTATTCCCTATTATGAACCTACTTTAAACTCGACGACATCTCCATCCTGCAAAACATATTCTTTCCCTTCAGATCGTACTTTTCCGACCTCGCGAGCCTTCTTCCACCCGCCCACACTTATAAAGTCTTCATAGGCAATCACGTCTGCTTTAATAAATTTCTTTTCAAAATCTGTGTGAATCACCCCAGCTGCCTGAGGCGCTTTTGTACCTTTTTCAATAGTCCAAGCGCGGACTTCCTTTATTCCACTCGTAAGAAATGAAATAAGTCCAAGCATCTCATAAGCTTTTTGAATCAATCGATCAAGTCCAGATTCAGAAAGTCCCAACTCTTTAAGATATGCTTTTTGATCTTCCTCCGCCAAACTCGATAACTCCGCCTCGATTTTTGCACTGATTGTTATTTTGTCATCCCGGGCTTGTTTATCCTGAGTCTTTCCGAAGGAACCCGGGATCCATGTTTTCGTCTGACTGGATTCCGGCTCGGTGGCCGGAATGACATCGGAAGCAAGCTGTTCCTCGCTCACATTGCTTACATAGAGCACCGGCTTCATGGACAAGAGATGTAAATCATTCACTTTCTCTCGCTCATCAGGATCTTCAAGGACGATTCGCGCCGATTTTCCCTGATTGAGGCCTTCTTGAAGTTTTTTGATAAGTTCCCATCGCTCCTCTGCTGCTTTATCATTGACCCCCCGGGGTTCTGTTTGTTTCTCAAGAGTTTGAAGATCGGCAAGAATGAGCTCTGTTTCAATAATTTCCCGGTCACGCGCAGGATCAATCGTACCCGCTACGTGAACGACGTCAGCATCGGGAAACAACCGAACAACATTACAGATGATGTCAACTTCCCGGATATGAGAAAGAAATTTATTTCCCAATCCCTGTCCCTCTGATGCACCTTTCACTAGTCCTGCAATATCCACAAATTCCACAATCGCTGGAACCAGTGGCGGAAGTTTATCCATATGCTCTTCTTCTTTTGTGACTTCGGCAAGCTTACTAAGCCGGTCATCCGGTACCGGTACGACACCGATGTTAGGTTCAATCGTGGTAAACGGGTAATTTGCAGCCGTCGCTACTTGGCGCTTTAAAAGCGCGTTAAACAGAGTGCTTTTCCCTGCATTTGGCAGCCCGACAATCCCGACTTTGAGATTCATGGAGAGATTGTAACATAGGGTTTCATCTTAAACTACATCTTTCTGAGAGCGATAGAATAACTAATCCAACCTCCGTCCCCAAAGCATAAAATGCAGTATAATCAATGGTGATGCTTAATAAAATATGAACATATTAAATACATGGCAATTTAATCTTGTTGGTTATCTAATTTGTATAGTTTTATTCTTTCAATTTTATAAATTAGCTGTAAGACATGCTATTAAGGACGGCGCTGCAACAATTCTTCTTCAAGCTATTGCAGGGATAAGCGTATTAGTTTTATCCCCCTTTCTGGCATTCAAATTCCCGACAGATATTAAGTTTTATTTGCTTTTAATTGGAGCATGCATCTTCTATGCTCTCAATGACAGGCTACAAACAACTGCAAGGAAGCATCTCGAAGTCTCTGTATTCTCGATAATAAATCAGCTTTCAAATGTATTTCTAATCGTAATAGGAATTCTGGTCTTCAGGGAAACTCTAGCTATACACAAGATTTTGGGAGCTGCTTTAATACTCTGTGGTAACGCCCTACTTTTTTATAAGAAGCAACGTTTTGAATTAAACAGATACAGCATATTGGCTATAGTAGCCACCGCAGCGTTTGCTACGGCAATATCAATTGATATTGGTATATCAAAGCAGTTCAACCTACCCTTCTACATAATGCTTACTCTCATAATTCCAGCCTTATTCGTAATGCTGGCTGAACGAATACAACTGCGAGAAGTTGTTGCGGAGTATCTAAGTGATGCAAAGAATTACTATCTGGCTACTGGCATCTCATGGGGACTAGTTATATTTTTTTCGTTGCGAGCCTATCAGCTAGGTGAAGTTACCACAGTAGTTCCTTTGCAAGCAACTGCCGTTCTTTTAAATGTCGTAGTTGCATTCGTTCTATTGAAGGAACGGGATAATCTGGGTAAAAAATTGCTGGCAACCTTCCTTGTTATAGCAGGAATATACGCCACAGTTTTGCTATAATAAACTGCCACATAATGAACAAAAAAGGATTAAGACAGTTTTTAATTGATTCGAATAAAGCAGGATATGCTGGTGGCGACTCGAAAAAATGGATTAAAGAATCGGACGGCTCTACTACAATTCCATTTGAGCTAGGCGATTGGAAATCTCATGATAACTTCTTTGGTGGTGAGCCTTATGGCGGTAGAACCATAGTGTTTCATGAAGGCCATCCAACTTGGATGATGGTGTACTATGGTTGGGTTATAGAAGGTGCAAATACTGACCAAGTGTATGAGGTTCTCAGAAATGCTCTAATGCAAATGCCACAAGATTACCCATATCGAGGCCCAAAAAGATATGTGGAGGGTCATCGTCTACTCAAATCAGTGGACTGGAGAAATTGACAGATTCTCGGGTGAAGAAAAAATTACTAAAGATGATGAAATTATCTATCAAGCTAACTACTTGGGTGGCGAAGTAGATAAAAGAGCTGGCATTTAATTTTACTTCCACTTCTTCAAGTTCTATTTTTTAAATTGATATCGCAGATTTATTCGAGGTTAAATGGGTTTTGGGATTCAGAAAGATTGGGTGTATGGGGGTCATTCCCGTGCACGATGTGTCTAAACATAGGGAGCACGAGCCCTCATCACTTGGCCTAGTCTATTTCTTTCAATTATTAGACGAGCTTTCCTTAACGGCGGAAGATGTAGTCTGAAGCTAAATGGGACAAATACTGTGTTTCCGTCCTGCAAGTTCCGACTGACAAGTTCATAACGCCCATTCTATCATTTATGCTACTATATGAATATGTACGATTTGGTAATAATCGGGTCAGGACCGGCTGGACTTTCTGCAGCAATTTATGCCTCATGTTTTAAATTAAATTATTTTGCTCTTGGAACACAGATGGGAGGCCAAATGTCTTTGGCCCCTAATATTTTAAATTATCCAGGATTTGAAGAAATAGCAGGCACCGATCTTACAAATCATATGCTAAATCAACTCAAGAGAAGAGGCGGAGATATGCTGATCGATTCTGTAAATGAAATCGTTAAAAACGATAATTCATTTGGTGTGAGAACGCAAAATGAAAAAAACCACCAAGCAAAAACAATCATTCTCGCAACCGGAGTACAACGTCGCAAACTTAATGTTCAGGGAGAAACAGAATATGCCGGAAAAGGAGTGCAGTATTGTGCCAGATGCGAACGATTTGATTATGAAGGAAAAGTCTGTGCTGTAGTAGGCGGTGCAAACTCTGCAGCACAAACATCGGTGCAATTATCCCATGTGGCAAAAAAAGTGTATATTATTCACCGGGGTGCCCAGCTTCGTTGCGACCCCATCTTGATCTCGCAAATAAAAGAAACGGCAAATATTGAAGTTCAATATAACACGCAAATTGCAGAAATTACCGGTGATTCGCAAAAGCTAACAGGTATTATGCTGAAATCAACAAATTTACCAGACAATCAAGCAACAAGAGATCTTCCAATCGAAAGACTCTTTATAGAAATCGGGGGCGTTCCCGGTACGGCACTCCTGGCGCCTCTTGGGGTTAGGATGGATAAAGGTGGATTTATCGATGTTGATGAGCAACTTGCAACATCACTCCCCGGTGTTTTTGCAGCAGGAGATGTAATAAGTCATAAATATTCAATCGAGCAAATCTCATCTGCAGTTGGCCTTGGGGCGAGAGCATGTGTTTCTGTTTTTTCATATTTAAAGCAGCAAAAAGCACCATCGCTCTGGGGGACAAGCCAGATTAATAGACCTTCTGGTCAATAAATTTTTAAAGTTATCATCATGTGCTTTACTATTCCCTACAAAATCATTACGATCAAAAAATCACAGATTATAATCGAAGATGGAAGAAACATACGCCTGGGAAATGACATTCAAGCGAAAGCTGGAGAATATGTGCAGGTTGTCGGAGATATTGCGGTTGGTGTACTCTCAAAAAGAGAAGGTTTAACAATTCGAAAACTCATAAAATCTTTAAATACCTAGTATGTCAGAAAAAATAAAAAAAGGGATACAATTTGCTCTTGTCGCAGCAACAATCTCCGGTTTTTCTATCTTCTATAATAAAATCGTACTGATAAAAGGAGTTGATCCGGTTGTACTCAATATCTTTAAAAATGGGGGTGTCGCGTTACTTCTTTCTCTTTTTATACTTTTCCGGAAAGATTACCGGTCAAAAATTCAACTTGCGGTTAAAAACAACTTTTATAAACTCCTGATAATTGGCATAATCGGAGGCAGCATCCCCTTTTTGCTTTTTTTTGAAGGACTTAAATTAACAACAGCTATAAATGCTGCAATAATTCAAAAATCATTATTTGTCTGGGTTGCGCTTTTGGCTGTTCCGCTTTTAAAAGAACGGTTATCTACATGGCAAATTGCCGGATATATTCTTGTTTTGTATTCTAATTTATTTATCGGTGGGTTTTCAGGCATTCATTTTGGGACAGGAGAGATTATGATACTGCTTGCAACCTTCTTCTGGACGGCAGAAGCACTACTTGCAAAAGTATATTTAAAAAATATTGATTCAACTATTCTTGTCTGGGCCAGAATGTTTTTTGGGGCAATTGTCTTACTTCTTTTTGCTCTTATGCAAAACAAAATTACTCTGGTAACTCATATTACTCCTCAATTATTACTACCGATTGTGGGAAGCGTTGCTTTTCTAACCATGTATGCTGTTTCATATTACAAGGCGTTATCCAAAGCACCGGTAACCCTTGTTACCGCACTACTCATTCTATCAACGCCGATCACGAATTTACTTACCGCTTCAATACTGACCCACACATTACCCTCTCAACAACTTATGAGTACCATTACGACTATCCTTGGTCTGGTCATAATATTCCGCTTTTTACCAAAACTTCCTCTACAGAATTTGAAAGGAAAATAACAAGCATGAATACCGTTGGCCTTTCACTTTGCAGTAGATATGCATACCCTCCTAATTCACTCTCTCTTTGTGGTCCAGAAAAGCAAAACGATTTAACATGGTATACAAAATCTGGAAAAACAGATAAAGGAACCGCTGAAATTCTTTCCCAATTTACTACACTCTACCCATACTTAACGCTTATTGCTTCTGAGCATAAAATTAAAGATCCTTTTGAGCCAAAAGTAGTAGAAGCATATTGGATTGGCAATGAACTTTTGAGTGGAATCTCTTTAAAGGCATTTGAAAGACACGTTACCCAAAACTTAGATTTAAAACGAAAAATCCCAAAAAAAGAGCGGTCAATTCTTCTGAGTAAACTCAGTTTCGGAGCACTTCCCCACCACGCATTCCATGTTTTAAATGTATGGAAACGTACAGGAAATATCGATAGCTGTCACAGTATACAAACCATGGAAGCGTGTATGATAGCAATTGGGGAGGTAGAAACGATACTTCCAGATTCACTCATAATTACTACAAAACCGCTTCGCTATAGCAAGGACACATTGTATTTTGACGCTCCAATAAAGCGCACTATTACAACACTTGGGAAACAAGATGTGTTTGTAAAAGGCTTACAAATTGGCAATACTGTATCGTATCATTGGGGAAGATTTGTCGAAAAGTTAACAACGAGTAAAATAAAACGGCTGCAGTTTTTTACAAAAAAAGCGCTACAATTTGCAAATCAGGCTCAATTATCACATGATACAAACTATTTTTATTTTGGGTAATAGTGTGGTTGCAAAAGATAGATTGCCTGTTGTCCTTTTACCGAAGCTTAAAAACAGATTCCCCGCTATTACATTTATCCATATCGACCCAACCGAAGAATTTATAACTCAAAAGAATGAAACACTGTATATTATAGATTCAGTTGATGGAATAGAAAAAGTAACTTTGTTTTCATCGATTTCTGATTTTGCAACCTCCCCCCGCTTTTCGGTTCACGACTATGATTTGTTACTCGATTTGCAACTTCGGAAAAAGCTTATGAAAATACAGGATTTTGTCATCATCGGAGTTCCGCAAAAAGGCCGGAGAAAAAAAATAGAAGAAGCTATTGTTCATGCTGTTTCCACTTTACTTTCAAAAAATGGGAAGCACAACTCATACACGGATCGTACGACCTGACAATTTGTTCTATTTCTTGAATCAGATAGTCTTTCTTTTTATCTAGATTTGGTTTTAAAAAATCATAAATACTTTTTTCTATCCCAATTTGGTTTTGCCCTGTGGGAACCATAATCTGCACATCTTGTGCTTTCCCGGTGTCGTCTAAAGTAAGTTTGTAAAAAAGCATTCCTCTCGGCGCTTCTATGAGCGCATATCCTACTCCCGCTTTTCTCACAATAGGCTCCAGTTTCTCTGGAACAATTTTTATTTTTTGCAAAATATCAATGGATGAATCTATCGCATGAAGAATTTCTATCGCTTGTGCTAAGTTATTGTGATAAATATTTTTTGATGGAAAGATCGATAACGCATCTTTTGCATCTTCTTTTACTTTGGGATTAAGAGTATCTTTTCCAAGATTGACCCGCGCCAATGCACCAACCATATACGGTTTTGACATAAGCTGATATCCGGAGGCATGGGAGTATGGAATCACAACATGTTCCATAGCGCTCCCATACTCTTCTGCTTTTATTACTCTACCGCTTGATGTACGCACATCTCCTTCCAAAAAATTAAAGTCCTGGTTTACAATCCCGACAAACTCCAACTCCCGATTCAGGATAAAAGAACAATCTTTAAACACTTGTATTGCGCGAAGGACAGATGGCCGCGCATTTTGCAATTGTTGTATCAGTTTTGGTAATTCTTCTTGTTGAGGAAGCTTTATAAACCCGCCAATAGTTGGCATTGGAGCATGGACGCTTCTTCCGCCAATTGCTATACCCAACGCATTCCCGGCTGCTTTCATGATAAACGTATCATCAAGAAGCTGATGCTGTTTGGGATCATTTTCGTCAAGGTCCATAATCGAATCAATACCCAAAAGATCCGGTAAAACAAAGACATACAAGTGCAGAGCGTGATCACGAATAATCAGCCCGTAATTTAAAAGTTTTCGAAGGAGCATGGTCTGAAGAGAAGGTGTTATACCAAGTGCATGTTCTGCAGCTTTTATTGCACAAAGTAAATGCGCATTCGAACACGTACCGCAAATACGCGCGGTTAATTGAGGAATTGCAACGACATCTTTTCCCCGAATGGCTTGGGTATAAAAACGCTTAAATTCACTGATTGAAAACTCGAGCTTTTCGATATTGTCATCTTTAATAACCACATGTAAGCTTGCTTTCCCTTCTATTTTTGATATCTCGCCAATACCTAAGTCAAATGTATGCATAGTAAAAATTCAAAATTACGCAACGCCAAACTCGTGAAGATATTTGGTTAAAACTTGTAAAAAAACTTTTGTGTCCATTGGGCAGCCATTGACCATGTCATCAACCGGTACCACATCCGAAACTTTCTTTACTTTGTCTGCGTAGGAGAAGCGTAGCATAACCTGGGAAATCTCCTCTCTGGTTTTTTCGTCAAACAGATTGCGCTGGGAAGATGGCATGCCAATACATGCACAGGAACCAATGGCTACAACTTTTTTGGCAAGATTGCGTATTTGTTTCACCTTCTTCTCCTGCGCTAAGGATGCGATTGCTCCTTCGATAAACGCAACATCCATCTCGGAAAAATCTTCTCTTTTTTGGAGCGGTAAAAAATATTTAAATTCCACCAAATGTTTCCATTCTTTATAGTGATCATTCAGAAGCTCAGTAAACATGATCGTGGAGTCTTCGCTGCACGAAAAAGAAAACCAACCGACTCGTAATTTCTTTTTACCATTCATAATGGAATTTTAGTCCCAGTATATCAGAAATAAAGAAGAGACATTCACAAAAAAGTTGCTTTCATGCCTGTTGAACTGGCTAGAGTCTGACCTTTTACCCTGTTGCTCTCCGCTCTCTGTATGAACCTTAAAATCCCTTGAATGTTCAAAAGTGAACTATCCTACCTAAGTCGTCTCTTTCAACTATAATTCTTTCTTTTCTGGGATTGGAAGGCTTGAAAGTGAAGTGGAATCCTAAGTATTGGTTTTTTCGTTGATAGTGCCAATTCGAAGATTCATGAGAAGATTTTAACACAGTGCCCCATCTCAAACTACGTCTTTTCTAAGGCGCTAGAATAATCAGTCCAACCTCCGTCCCTATTTCCCCGTCCCTATTTCCCACATTGCCCACAAACTTGTTGTGCTATTAGATGTCTTTCTTTACCAGGTCTTTCCTTGAAAATCTTTAATCGTCCACTAATCCGACTTCAATATAGCGATACGAATCACGCCACAGTAATCTTGACGGTAACGCACCATGCCAATCACGAAGCACCTGTTTATAGGTACGCTTGATATTTCCAATCGGAATTTTTTTAGAATAATGATCTTTTGGCACTGCAGAATCATACAGATAGCACACCCTTTCGCTATCATCATAACCCCACACCGTAATAATATGACCAACTATAGCAGCCTTAAGACGGCTATATTCTCCGTTTCTTTGATATCCGTTTCCAACCATCATGATAACAGGTGTATTTTTTGACAGAATGGATTTGAGATACATAATTTTTTTATTGTCAGAAAGGTACCTGACTGTACCGACTTTTGCTACCAAAGAATAAGACTCTAACATATGTACAAGGTAATCTGGATGAAAAACTGCTCCCGTGATACGGCTTATCCAATTAGTGTGAAGATCTTCCGGCTTAATACGAGTAACCTTGTTAAATGCCTCAAGGACTGCTTTTACTGAGTAAACACCACAATGAGACGGTCCCTGCTTAAGATACTCATTGGGTCGTCGGGAAACAATAAATCGAGAGAGAAGTTTATTCATGATTCTTACTTTTTTAACATACAAACAGATAAAAGTAAAATCTAGAGCCCGATCAGAAGATTAATAAATATTTCCCTTATAATCAATTTTCAAATCCTAATTTTTTTTGATATCCCGATTTTTAAACTCATATTTTGGATTGTAACACCCCAAAAAAAAGGAGAGTGTTACATTACTGATCGAGGGGTTCGTTGACGATGCTGGTAGGCATAGGAGATATAGTATTGGGTACGGGGATGTTGACATTGAAATAACGAGAATGAGCTGTGGCAACGTTGCCCGCTGCGTCTTTAGCTTGAGCAACAAACGTATGCCATCCGTTTGAGACATTTTGAAAGCACGGTGCAAAATCTTTCCCCCAGTCGCCTGGTCCGGAATCAAATGAATACCGCACCCATACTTGCCCACTATTGTCATTGATTTTCATAGGAAAACAGAAGTTTTTAAATGCTACGGTGGAGCCATCTTCTGGACCAGTCATCCATTCAAAGACCGGTGCCTCTTTATCATCTTGCACGTTAAGGATTGGTGTAGCAGTTGGAGTCGTCAACGGATAATACTTGGGTTGGGAAGGCGACGTCGTAGGCGTGGGTGATAGAGGTACATTGGTAACCGATGGCTTTGGAGTACGGGTCTCAACAACAAGAGGAGAGGTTGTCGCAGGAGTTACTGTTTGTATAGATTTTGGTGTTCCGGCAACGATTCGGACAGTGCTCTTTGCCTGAAAAAAGACCGCAAATGTCAAAATGATTGCGACGATTATAGCTGCCGGCATGTATTAAATTGTACTCCTTTCGTATGGATAATGCAAATTCTGGAGCGTTCCAACGGGAATTATTCGAATCTTTCAGTTGAAAAAGAAGTACTACTTTTATATTTTCACGACGACTTTCCCTTTGGGGTGACCAGTTTCCAGGTGATTGAAGGCTTCTTTGACTTGGGAAAGAGGAAATACTTTATCCACTTGAACTTTTATTTTTCCACTATCGATGAGGTCTGTAAGGTGATTCAATTTCTCCGTATTTATTCGTGTTTGTTGAGCTAGTGCAGAGACTCCGTATTGCTTCGCCAAAGCTTCATCCGGGCCACCTGCCATAGACACAAGCACTCCTCCTTTTTTTAGTACGGCAAATGATGCACGAGTTACTTCTCCTCCAGCCATGTCAAAAACTGCATCATAGTCTTTGAGTAAAGTATCAAATTTTTGAGACGTGTAATTAATGACGTAGTCTGCGCCAAGATTTTTAACAAATTCTTCTTCGTCTTTTCCCACTGTAGTTGCTACATACACGCCATGCACTTTTGCAAGCTGTATGGCAATGGAGCCAATGCCACCTGCCCCGCCGTGAATAAGAATTTTCTGACCCTGAGATAATTTGATGTGCTCTTCAATGCCTTGTATCGCGCTCACACCAACAAGCGGTAGAGACGCAGAAAGCGTACAATTTATAGATGTAGGTTTTAAAGCAGTCGTTTCTGCATTTGCTGCAACAAATTCTGCAAGAGTTCCTGAAGCACCCGTCAAGATAAGTCCTTGTCCATAAACTCTGTCACCTACCTTTAAATCCGTAACACCTTCCCCAATTTGAGTAATTTCGCCGGCAAAATCACCACCAAGCGTTATAGGAAACGGTAATGGCATCATCTTTTGAAATAACCCTGCACGAAACTTTGCGTCAAAAGGATTAAGTCCCACTGCATGGACGTTTACTAAAACTTGTCCATCTTTAAGCGTTGGCATTGGAGCATTCTCATTAATCTCGATAACCTCACTGCCACCATACTGATTTATTTGCACTGCTTTCATAGGAAATTGTATGTAGAATAGTACTATATTTTAGAAACAATAAATACTACCGAATTACGCAATTACGGGGTTGAACCCCGTTTTGTACCGTTTTGTAACCCAGTTATGTATACTAGGATAATGCCGAGAAAAAATAGCATAAAACGATACTATGAAAACGGAATCTATCACATATACAATCGAGGTGTTGATAAACGTGACATATTCCTCAATCATGATGATTACTTATTTTTCCTCCATCTATTGAAATCGGCCTTATCCGAAAGTCTAAAACGGGGTTCAACCCCCTTAGTTACACCAATGAACATCGGAGTATATCAAAGGAAAAACTTCTACCAGGAGGTTGAACTGCTGGCCTACTGCCTCATGAGAAATCACTTTCATCTCCTGCTCAAGCAAATCCACGCGAAGGAAATGACTGAATTTATGCATTCCATCTGTACGTCGTATGGTATGTATTTCAACAAAAAATATAAACGTGTCGGATCACTGTTCCAAGGTATCTTTAAAGCAATCGACATTGAAGAAGACAACTACCTTCTGTGGGTAAGTAGATATATTCACCGTAACCCAACTGATTTCCGAACGTATGCGTATAGCAGTTATGCTGACTATTTGGGAAAGCGGCAGACTAAGTGGCTTAATTCACAACTTATTCTTCATTACTTTACAAGTTCCACACTGCGCAAAGCCAATAGCTACCAGCGGTTTGTAGATAACGTCGCTGAAGACCCAATAGATCTATTTTCCCTAATGCTCGAAGAAAACGAAGAAGACTGACAATATAAGGCTAAATTGTCAAAAATAAATAATCGCGCCAGTAAGCCTCAAAAACGGGTTCAACCCCTAAGTCAACCCCTAAGTCACTGTACTCCGTCTCAAACTACGTCTTTTCTAAAGCGCTAGGATAATCAATTCAACCTCCGTCCCCATCTACCATCAATAATTTTCATGCTCTTTTAACCTATCGGCAAACTTGCTTGTATCTTTGTGTATATGCATTGGAAACATCTTGGTTTTCCAAATAAAACAAATTCGCCAAACGAAGTAGCACAGGACAAGAAGACGGATTCACCAAAAGAATTTTTTGAAATATTGATTTTTGTTGATTTTCCCATCCAGCATGTATAAAAAAGTTGGCCAATCGTTTTAGTGATTCCTCAGAGGAAAAATCGCTGTGATGCAATACTACCTTGTCTCTTTTTATACCAAACGTATGTATTACATCCTTGTTTTGTGAATTATTTCTCACAAGAATCATAGATGAGTCATCAAGGTATACCAATGCCCAATCAGGATTATTTACGATAAGAGATATGAACTTACGCGTCCATGGAGTTTGGGTAACATGAGAATAAATAATACTGTTAAAGTGATATAAATCAGCAATTTTTTTAAAAACTTCCTCATTATATTGCATTGGAAAATATACGTCGGTGTAAAATGTTGCCGGATAAGATTCTCTGATATCAATAAATACTTTTTCTCCTGGATACAACCGGTATGCGAGGTATTGCCCGTGATCGTTATCATTAAATATCGGCCCTTTGATATTATTTTCAATAAAAAAATCAGCCGCGTATTTCATTTCCTGGTGGATTCCAAACCCAAAACCGTTAATAGAAGTAACATAATAGCTCAATGCTGAAACTGTGCCAATAAGCATAACTATGGTAAATAGCTCTATTCTGGAGTAGGAAAAACGGCGTAGGAATTCCGTATGACTTTTTGTAAACCGAACAATTACATCATTAGCATGAGTGCAGCATGCAATAAAAGTTGCAAAAATAAAAAACGGTATATTTCGAACGGCGGATGCGCCAAGTACAACAAAAATTGCAGCAATAAGTGTGTCTGCTACCTTTGGCTTTTTACTAAAAAACAATCCTACTGATAAAATTACCGTGGCAATTCCAAAAGCAATATGGGAAAGACGCGGATAAAAAGTTTGGATGGTAAAAATGCTTTGCAATTCTTTTACCGGATGTCCAATATCTTTGTATCCGGTAATAGGATACAAAAACCCTTTCAATACATTAGGATTAATTAATGCGGAAATAGTTGAAGCAAATAATACGATAAAAAGTACTACGGTATGCCTGGGAATCTTTTTTTGTAAAATCTGCTCTTTCTCACGAATTATTTCTTCTAAAAGAAAACAAGCGCCGACAACAGGACCGAAAGGAAAATTAATCTGAAAATTAACCCATAAAATTTCAAGAGGAATTAAAAGAAATATCAAATACGTAAATCGCTTTCTGTACGTATAATAAATAACCATAGAAATTGAGAGAAAAAGAAAGCCGAACATTTCAGGCCGTATTGTTGATCTCTCAAATAAAATGATTACATAAACAATGGATATCGAAACTAAGACAAGAGGGTTGATTTTACGAATAACAAAAAGATATAAAATGCCAAATGAGCAAAGAAAAAGACCAATGGTGAAGAGTAATAGGCCTTCAAAACCTATCGATTGCACCATAAAAAAGTAAACAACCTCAGAAAGCCAATGATTTAGTACATACGGATAATGGGGAAACGTGTATGAAATAAGATTTTCCGAAGGAATTTTATGGGTTTGGACAATTATTTCGCCAAAAAGCAAGTGCCGTCCTAAATCTTCTTCTAACGCGTAAATGGGGTGGAAAAATTCAACTATCAAGAGAATAAATGGAATGCCAAGTATAAGTCTTTTCCCTATTTTTCGCATGTACTTATTATACAGATAATTCAGATCTGAAGCGTTCAGAATAACATGTCTAACCTCCCTCCCAATTTCCGCTACACAAGGCGACCGTTTATGGTTTTTCGAGAGTAAGGTAGGTATAGCGCAACCCGTGGGACTCGTGAGACTCTTTGGAGATAACCTTGGAAAATTGTGAGTAATCCGGAAAATAGGTATCGGCAGGTGCAATCGCGTCAACAACCGTTACATAAAGACGGTCTACCCGATCGATTGCTTGTGCATAGACTCTTCCTCCACCAATAACAAATATCTCTTCGTTGCCCGGTAATTCTTTAGCGCAGTCAATGGCGCTACCCAACGTGCGTACAACGATAACGCCTGAAGGACGAAATGAAGGACTGCCTGATATAACAACATTTGAACGATTGGGTAACGGGTGCCCGATCGATTCGAACGTTTTTCGTCCCATGATGACCGGATGACCCTTTGTTATCTTACGGAATCTCGCTAAATCAGCAGGAATATTCCAAAGAAGTTTATTATCTTTACCAAGTTCACGGTTTTTTCCTATCACTGCGATAAGCGACAACATGTCTAAAACCCCCCAACCACTGTAATGTCCCCTTTTATGGGTGGATACGGATCGTAGTTTTCGACAGTAAAATCTTCAAAAATAAAATCGTCAATCTTTTTTTTCTTCGGGTTAAGCTTCATCGTCGGAAATGATCGCGGGGTACGTGACAATTGCTCTTTACATTGTTCAAAATGATTCTCGTAAACATGGACATCGCCAAATACGTGGACAAAGTCTCCTGGTTTGTATCCGGTTACTTGAGCAAGCATCATAGTCAGAAGCGCGTAAGAGGCGATGTTAAATGGAACGCCCAAAAATAAATCTGCACTTCGTTGATATAAAAGAAGCGACAATTTATCTCCGGTAATATTAATATGAAACATGGTGTGACAAGGAGCAATAACCGCCGAAGCGCTATGACTGCCGCTCATTTCATAAATACATCCCGCGTTCCAGGCGGAAATGATGTAGTGTTTTTTCATCGGATACTTTTTAATTTTTTCTATGGCCCAACCTAATTGATCAACAGTTCGCTCACGACCAACTGGCCAGTTACGCCACTGGACGCCGTATACTGGACCTAAGTTTCCCCAAGACTTCAAAAATTTCGGATCTGACTTAATTTTTTCAACAAACTCTTCGTAGACAACCGGAGTTTTCTTTTTATCTTTCATCGCCCATTCATACTTCATATACGCCCATTCATCCCATATATGAACATTATTTTCAATCAAATATTTTATATTGCTACTGCCGGAAAGAAACCAGATGAGTTCATGAATAATGCCACGTACAAATACTTTTTTCGTCGTAAGAAGTGGAAATCCTTTGGATAAATCATATCGGCAAATTCTTCCAAAAACACTTTTTAACTTGACTCCGGTAGAATGACTCACCTTCCACTTTCCGTGATCAATAATATCTTGCATGAGATCCAAATATTGATACTCTGGATGAATGTAGACTGACGTGGTTTGCTTGGACATATAGATTTAATAGTTAAAAGTTCATAAAGTTCAAATACTTTATAACTTTATAAACTTTCTAACTTTTTAACTACGTATCTTAATGGTTTCTTTTTCTGTAATGACCACATCCATCGGTATATCATATATGTCCCTGGGAAGTCTAGAAACAATTTGATATCCAAAAGCTAAACCTATTTTTGGCGTTTTGATATGAGCAAGTAATCGATCATAATACCCTTGTCCACGTCCTAATCGATACCCTTCTCGATCAAACGCCACCCCCGGGACAACAAAAAAAATCTACGGACTCGATGCTAACGACGTCACATGTCGAGAATCACGACAACCATGTTGGACGATCACCATAAAATGTTTCAGCATCCCGCAGGATCGTTTGATAGTTGCTGACTACATTTCTAATCATAAATGACTGCGGATAGAGGCTATGAATCTCCACAGGCAGACCAAATTGACTCAATACACCTCTCAAGTTGGCAATATCTTCCTCCATCCATTTATCGAAATGCAGAACATATGCTGCGATGTCAATATCTCCGGGTATACGATGAATCTCCGGCGACCAAAAAGAACCAAAAAGTGCTAGCCACCGAAGATTACGGCAATCTGCTTGCCTAAGCCAGTTCACCAGTAAACCTTTCCCATGGTCAATGCGTGCTTCCGGAATACGTAAAGCATCAGGAGAAAATATCTCACTCATATTTTCTTCTAAAACTCTCTAATATTTGACGCGTGCTATCTACTGTTTCCTGATACTCTTTTCCCTCTTGAACGTCACGCGTATATCGTTGTACTCTTCTTTGAATCTCCAAACGGCAGGCATTGATAATAATATCCATTCTCGTAATTCCATCAACAATCCTATTTACTCCCATCGCGGTAGGATCATACATCTCGTGGACCGGACTGGGCACATTCATCCCATATCGCCGAGCGACTGCGTATAAAAGCCTAAAATTTTCGATATCTTTATCATACGATGTCAAAACATCCGTGGCTACGGGACCCGAAGAAAGAGACACCACTTTGTTGCGTAAGTCTGCGGTAGCCGCTTCAAAGGCAAGATCAAGGGCATGATCTGCTGGAAGAGCATAGACTGGAAAAGTTTCAAATTTGATAAAATTCGGGCCCACTTGATTATCGAGTGCATGACATATCTCCCGAAGAACTATTCCAAATTTTCCGCTCCCTCCACCAGGACTAAATATAATGAGGTGCTTTCCTTCTTCGCGGATGGAAGCGTGAGCCTTTAAAGGATTTGGATCTTGTGCAAGCACGCTTTCGCTTGGATATCCGAATATTTCGTCTTGATATTGTACCCGAACTCCTTCAAATGCTAATGTTTCATCAAATGTGCGAAATATCCGCTTGTCCTCATCGCTAAGATTTGTGGGCGTGATGGTCACCACTACATCATCAACGGTAAATCCGAATGTACGAGCTTTTAATATTAATCGAACGGTCTCATCATCATATCGTAAACCGCTATCTCCTCTATAACGACCCACGGGCTTCCGACCATGTTCAGGCATAAGAATATCTCTCGCATTTACCGCCATTGCGATTTTACCAACCGGCATTAAATACGAAAGAATGGTAGCTTTACAATCTGCCTCATACCCTGGTAGCACGCGCTCAGCGTGATGATCGCCGAATGGCTTACCGCCAAATTCCATAATTGTTGGTCCATCAAAAGCCGCCATGCGATCATGTATGTGCTGAATTTGTGCATCCAGATATTTATGCGAATCAAATCCCGTTTCGATAGAAATCATATAATTTTTATAAAGAAGGAAGTAATTCCCTGTCAATTAAGTTTTCTATCACTCTTTGACCAACATCCTGCGGACTTATTTCAGACACATCAAGCTTTAAGGCGTGACCAATAGAAATAAGGTGATGAGCGTGGTCAACAAGATAGTTTTCGAAAAAATCTAACCTACTACCAGGATATCGCACTTCCTCATCTTTCAGATCACTTCTTCCTCTATTCTCTAACCGTTGTTGTCGGATCCACTCTGTAGCGGTGAGAATAACTTTTAAATCAGGCTGCACAATAGGCAGTAAGCGAGCTATCGCTTCCCCATTTGGAACCCCCAAATGTGCGTGGTGGGCAATAACATCGTCCAGATAGCGACTCTTTACTACCGTAAAACCGCCCTTAACCAATTGTGTAATTTGCACACTATGAAAGATTGTGGACGCAAGGTAGAACGCCAGACGGGCTGCAGCAGGTGTTTCTTCTTCAATTTGCCGTTTCACTGATGAAAAAGGATTCTTAACCCTCAGTTTTTCGTATTCGTCGTAATTTACCGCCTTTATTCCCCGCGCTTCTAGAATTCGATAGGTTGCGCTGGCAGAGTCAGTTTTCCCAGTTCCGTCAATACCATGAAAGGTGATAAAAGGTGGCAGTTTTTCAGACATAACGTATTAACTATATCATATTATATCAAAAACGTCCTTTTACTCCCAATCGTCATGTTGGAACAAGAAAGACTACTATTGCCTATCAGGATGCCGCCAGTGAAGTTCTCTGCTTTCGATGGTTAAACGTACTTGAAAAACGAATGGATGAGGAATTTTATGTAAAGCGTCACACCGCGATCTAAAAATAGTGGATGGTCAGAAAGAAATGTAGCCCGTTATACAATATTTTGAATTCTAAATTGTTATGGTTTCTTTTTCTGTAATTACCACATCCATCGGTATATCATATATGTCCCTGGGAAGTCTAGAAACAATTTGACAGGAAAACGCTAGTCCTATTTTTATCGCTTTAGACCTGCTCAGCAATCGGTCGTAATATCCTTTCCCTCTCCCTAATCGATATCCATGCCGATCAAACGCGATTCCTGGGACAACAAATAAGTCAATATCATCTAAAGAAACATTATTACCTTTTGCACCAGGTTCCTTAATATCGTAGGAACCAACTATCAGATCATCGTATGACAGGATACTATGAAGTGTCATCGAATCGGAAGTAACGCGCGGCACAATAACATCTCGTTTTTCTTTAAACAGTGTAGTAATGATTGCATGTGTATCTACTTCTTCAGGTAACGATACATACAAACAGATTCTTCCTGCTTGTTTCATTTCCGGTTTATTATATAAAAAATTGAAAATCGAATCATTTGCATTCTCTCGCTCGTAACTGCTTAAGGCATTACGAAGAATTGCCATGTGGGACCGAAGTTTATCTTTCTTGTTCACGATAGATACTCATTGTAACAAATAAGAATTTGTTATACTTAATATACGTGAAAAATTCTCGCAATCATCGGAAGTCTCACTCACATAAGAATATAATCTTAATCGCAACAGGTATACTCCTTGCAGTACTTCTTTCTCAAAACGAAGCATTTCATACGTATCTCTTACATCTTGGGGGATTTGGCTACATTGGTGCATTTATCGGCGGCATGCTATTCGTTTCGACATTTACTGTGGCAACAGGAGCGCTTATTCTATTAGTACTTGCTGAAAAATTATCCCCGATTGAAATAGGTCTTATCGCAGGCCTTGGTGCAGTCACTGGCGACACAATCATATTTCATGTTGTAAAAGATACACTTAAGGAAGATATCAAAGAGCTTTATATCCGTTTTGGAGGTAGACATCTATCTCATGTATTTCACTCTCAATATTTTCACTGGACGCTTCCGGTCATTGGCGCACTCATTATCGCCTCACCTCTTCCGGATGAATTAGGTGTTGGTCTTATGGGAATAGCGAAAATGAGTTCCTTGCGTTTTCTTCTCATCTCGTTTCTGCTCAATGCGACAGGAATATTTCTCGTTGTATCCGCTTCTACTGTCATAAAGCCATAGAAAAAAATGAAAAGTCTCGTATCAGATCTATCTCTACAAAACGTTATAGTAGAACAAAAACCTCCAGGTGATATAGTTCTTTTTGTTTCACAACTAAAAAGTCCACTTATCTATATACTCTTGGGAGCATCTGCATTCACGTATTTCCTTCGTGACTACATAGATACCGTAATAATTCTCGCGGCTGTTGGCGTCAATACCTTCTTAGGATTTATACAAGAACGTAAAGCACAACACGGACTGCAGGCACTCAAGAAAATTCTCACCCCTACGACGCGAATAATACGAAACAACACTACTGAAACTATCGATGCACGACTCATCAAGCCTAGCTATGTCGTTGTCATTGGCCCAGGAGATAATATTCCAGCTGATGGAATACTCGTGGAAGAAGTACATCTTTTTATTAATGAAGCAATACTCACAGGTGAAAGTATGCCAATATCTAAAAACATATCAAAGGACTCATTGGTATTTGCTGGTACTGCAGTGACAAGCGGAAGAGGAAAGTTTCGTGTAACGAAAATCGGTATGAATACAAAGCTTGGGACGATAGCGCAAACTCTGCAGCAAACGAAAGAAGAAGAAACAACCCTCCAACGGCAATTAAAGAAACTATCCCATCTTCTTGCAATAATTGTCAGTATCATTTGTATTTTCATTTTTCTTATCGGAATTATCCGTGGAGAAAATTATCTTCACATGCTTACCATTGCAGTTGCTTTAGCCGTTGCTGCAATTCCAGAAGGAATGGTTGTATCCCTTACGGTCATTTTGTCCCTTGGCATGGAGCGTATTCTTTCCCGTCATGCTCTCGTTAGACGACTCGCGGCAGCAGAAACACTTGGTAGCATCACAACGCTATGCGTTGACAAAACAGGTACGCTTACTGAAGGTGTTATGAAAGTTGTTCAGACAAAACTCATAGACCATGAGAAAGCAATATACGCTGCTGTCCTTGCTAATAACCTGGAAAACCCTATCGATATCGCTTTATGGGAGTGGACGCAAGGACAAGACCACGTAGATCCGCAGCAAATCACTGAATCACATCCCAGAATCCACGAAATTCCGTTTAACGGAACGAATAAATTTATGTGCGTAGCAACGGATGATACCGTATGGATAAAAGGCGCTCCTGAAATTCTTTTAGCAAGAAGCACACTCTCTCAGAAGGCGAAAAATCAATGGACTAGCACTATCGATGAGTATGCAAAAAAAGGACTTCGTGTTATTGCTCTAGGGTTTAAAAAAAGAACAATGCACGAGAAGCTGTCCAAAGATATTACACAACTCACTTTTGTCGGTGTTATCGGTGTATCTGATCCTATTCGCTCAGGGGTCAAAGAAGCACTCGAGCTTACTTCGCTTGCAGGAATAGACGTCAAGGTTGTTACCGGTGACTACCGGGTTACCTCAGAGGCAGTTATGCGACAACTTGGTATAGTCATACATGATCCGACTACCCAGATAATCGAAGGGATAGAACTTACAGATCTATCAACTGAAGAACTTGCACGTAAAATATCGCATGTGAAACTTTTTTGTAGGGTATCGCCAGAGCATAAACTAAAAATTGTTGAAGCACTCCAAAAAAATAATGAAATCGTCGCTATGACAGGAGATGGTGTCAATGATGCTCTTGCGATAAAAAAATCTGATATAGGTATCGTCGTTTCAAACTCCTCTGATGTTGCACGCGATACGAGCGACATGGTACTACTTGATTCAAATTTTCAAACGATTGTCGCTGCAATAGAAGAAGGCAGAGTCATATTTCAAAATATAAAAAAAGTCGTACTCTATTTACTCTCTGACGCGGGGACGGAAATGCTTTTGATAGTGTTATCCATTGTTTTTAATTTACCATTGCCTCTGACAGCTATTCAAATACTCTGGATAAATATCCTATCGGATGGTTTTCCAAACCTTGCTCTCGCGTTTGAAGAAAAGGAATCCGATGTCATGCGTCTACCCCCGAAAGCAAGATCAGAACCAATAATCGATCGAAGGATTGGTATACTGATCGCAGTAATTAGCATATCGAAAGCTCTCATAGCGTTTATCGTCTATTGGTCAGTGTTACAAAAAACCAACAATCTCATGTATGCGCAAACGATGACATTTGCTATCGTCGCTACAGGATCACTCCTCTATGTTTTTTCCACAAGAAGTCTTCTAAAATCCATCGCTTTTCAAAATATATTGAAAAATCCTTTACTCGTATGGGCAGTACTACTTGGACTTGTCCTTCAATTTCTTGTTATCTACCAGCCGTGGTTTGTTCGTCTATTTAAAACGTATCCTCTTGCTATATCTGATTGGCTCATTGTCCTTGCTGTAGGAACTCTTCTAATCGGTATAATTGAGATTGTAAAATATGCAACTGGAAAGAAACGCCATTCACTCACTATCTTCCAATAGACTCAGACTCATAAGAGGAATAAGAAACGTAAAATACGCATAACTTGTCCAATTACTTAGTATCAAATATACAAAAAGAGATATGCTTCCTGCTATGGCAACGTTTTTCAGAGAATGAAATTTTGTTGTACTGAAAAATCCTACTATTATGCTCACGGTCAGAACAGTTCGCACCACCCACATAGTATTTTTTGTAAACGTCAATCCTAACCCATCTCGCATAAGTACCCATACATTCCATCCCCACGTGTCATGGTAGTTACCGATTTCGATAAAAAAAAGGCTCCGCATAAATCCTGATGGTGCACTTATAAGAAAAGGAATTGCAATGATGCTCATCGTCAAAAAAAATATTTTCATATAAGATTTTAGATAAAGTAATTTCTTCGAAAAGTGCCACAGATATGGGATAAAAAATATGAGATAAAATCCAACGTAATGTTTAAAAACAGATGCAAACGCTAAAACGACAGCACTTGCCATACCCCAGCGAGAACTTTTTTTCTTCAAAGCGAAAAGAAGTAGTAAGACAGAAAGCAGTAATAAAAAAATTGCACTATTGTCATTACTCCCATCGCAGCATAAATCCAAAAGAAATGGTGTTAAGGAAACAACCGATAAAATCGGCAACATTACCCATATATTTGTAATAACTCCAATAAGAAGAATCAAAAGTGGTACAAACAGAGAAACAATCATTTCAAATAACCGTAAATCTATGGTCATTACCTGCGCCGGCAGGTACCAAAATATGCTCATCGGCAGATAGGTAAATGGGGTAAGTCCTTTTTGCGCAAACACGAGTTCGTTATAGGGATTTTTACCGGATAAAAATAACCCGATGTAATCACGAATCGCAAGTAATGTATCAGAAGCATACGACTCTCGAGAGTACCGCGTATATCTTCCGACCGCACCAAATATAAGAAGGTAGATCACCAATGGAACCCATGACTTCTTCCGGAAAAATACGAGACACACAATAGGAAGTAACGCATAGGCAAGAAGAAAAAGGGGTTCTGTGCCGTTATGAATAAGAAGGACAAAGGAAACGACAATAGTTGTCCAGAAGCTCATGTGTTTAGTCTGTTCTGCTGATTTCATAGAAAAAATAAAGCATTATTTTTCATCGTTTTTCGTAGTATATCACTTGACAATCCCGCACCCCTCATGGAACAATAACGAAGGATATGGGAAAAGGAAGCAGTTGGATATATATAGGTATTCTGGGACTTGTGATTGCTGCTGTTGCCGTAACTGCAGTATTAGACAGAACAAGCAATAAAACTGAGGATATTCGGGCGAAAGCAGGTGTGGCGGCTACGCAAAAGATGTCCGGAGTTGTAACCGCAGTCGATGATACCAACGGCACGGTTACCGTTTCTAATCTTTTGACTGGAACAGGTCCAAATCAAGCAAAAGCCCAAACAAAACCATGGGTCATTACGGCACCAACTGGATTTAACTACGCTCTCGTTTCTCCGGGAACAAAAGTTAAAATGAAAATTATCCCCTCAACATTTCTCATTACCACCCACACGGCAACTGCAACGGAAATTACTCCCGTTCGCTGACTTCTAGAAACTTTTGTATAAGCCGTATTCCTGCTTCAGGATGATTCCATTGATAAGCATTATCAAACATGACTTGTGCTGGTGTCGTTCCAGATGCGTCCGGAACAAAGAGTTGTTCAACGGTAGAGGCCAAATCCCCTTCGCCATCTACAGCCCAACCCCAAGATAGAGCATATTGAGAATTTGCAAGTTCAACATCGTTTCTTGATTTCGACTGAAATATCACACAAGGAATTGTTGTGTTGGTCAATTCCATCGGACTTGCAAGAATGAGTGCATGAATAAAAGGCATAATATCCATACGCAAACGTATCGCTGTCCTTCCATCGGAATGACCATAGACATAAATCACTCCACTAGGAGCATCGATTGGAGTAGAGCCATATTCAACTGGAACTTCTGCATGTAATGCTTCTTGTCTAATCTGATTGTGCTCATCATTGTGGTCACCAATAAATATGCCCAAACGAATTTTTTTTTCTTTAACAAGCGGTGCAAGAGCACGCACGACTTCCGGAATTTTCCCCATGTCACCGCTCCCATTATCAGAAAATAATACCAGCGGTTGTGCATCAAACTCCATTTGTCGTCGATGTTCATTACGGTCCATCCTCAGGAGGCCAACTGGCTGTGCTACTCCGCCTATAACAACCACCTCTCTTCCTTCAGTCAAGTGCATGTTATCTATATCACGTGAAGCGACAACAACTCGTCTCACAGAATGAGAAGCATCGCTTTGGGATACAGCTCGATCGCCGACCATCTGCATGACAAATCGAGACGACCCTTGAGAGAGTATTCGTGCTGTAAAACCCGAAACAGACAGAATGTGACCTCCTTGTGGAAAACGATCGTTTAAATTTTCTTGTTGCACAGTTCGTGGTCCACGTTCATCTGCATCCATGCGCCGACGAACTCTACGATAAACCTCAGGCGGCAATCGCGATGTAACCTGATATCCCGTTTCTAAAACCCATGCTTCTGGTCCGCTAAGGGCTCGTTCGTTAATAACTTCATAGGTATTAACGAATACGGCCCTTTGTGCCGCACCGAGGTAATCAAGTTATTATCGGATGCGGCCTAAGAAATTGTCTTAAATCAATAGGCTCTGCCGCATGCCCAAGGGCAGCTGCGTGCTCTGCTGCACATAGGGCAAAATGCTCTCTGCCGTAACCGATCCCAAGATGCGCTATAGGAATTGGAGTTTCTGCGCTCATAACCCGCTATTATACGAAAAATTTAAAGAAGAAGCACATTGGAAGTAAGTTTACGTAAGTCTTTTTGTAGTTGTACCACTTGAAGTATCCTCAATACGAAAGCCTTTCGCCTCGATTTCTTTCCGTACCTCATCAGCTTCATTAAACTTTTTATCTTTTCGTAACTTTTCTCTTTTATCTATAAGTAATTGTATTTCTTTTGGAATATCTGCCTGTCTCTTGTCTCTTGTCTCTTGTCTCAAACTAAGTCCCAATACTTCATCAAAATCCATAAGAAGATCGTATTTATCTTGACTAGGGATGTTTGACTTGACTACTTCCCATACCACTGCTAATGCTTGCGGTGTATTAAGATCATCTGACAAAACTTGCTTGAATTTTTCGCGGTATGTATCAATCTTTCTCAGTTTTTCTTCAGATAACACTGTTCTTTTCGAATTTGAAATATGAAATATGAAATTTGAAATTTGTAAACGCAGTTCATCTAGACTTCTTGCTGCGTTTGCCAGTGCTTCCCAGGTAAAATTTAAAAACGTTTTATAGTGTGCTGTAAGATACAAATATCGCAGTGCAAGAGGATCAATATTCTTTTGTTCAATATCGCTTAGTCGATAAAAGTTACCTTTACTTTTAGCCATTTTTTCTCCATTAACCAGAATAAATTGCCCATGGAGCCAAAAGCGGACAAATGGAGAAACTCCTGTGGCAGCTTCGCTTTGAGCGATTTCATTGGTATGATGAATAGGAATAAGATCTGCGCCTCCAGTATGGATATCTATTTGATCACCTAAGTATTTCCTGCTCATGGCGGAGCATTCAATATGCCAACCCGGAAATCCTTTCCCCCAAGGACTATCCCATTCCATATCACGTTTTGGGACTTGTCCTGAGCTTGTCGAAGGAGAGAATTTCCAGAGAGCAAAATCTGTTGGATTTCTCTTTTGTGGATTCACCTCGACCCGTGCACCTTCTTTTAGTTTCTCAAGATTTTGGCCGGTAAGCGCTCCGTATGATGGAAATTTACTCGTGTCAAAGTAGATACCATCATCGATCTGGTAAGCGAAACCTTTTTGCAACAACACATCTACCATCGCTATTTGCTCGGGTATATGCTCAGTAGGTTTGGGGCGGACATCCGGATCCAGGAGATTGAGTTTTTTACTGTCTGATAAAAATGCATCTGTATAAAATTTCGCCACATCCCAGGCGGTTTTCCCTTCCCGCTTAGCGCCTTTTTCAAGCTTATCTTCACCAGTATCACTATCAGAAACCAAATGGCCAACATCAGTAATATTGCTCACATACTTTACCTGATATCCAAAATATTTTAGCGTCCGGACTAATACATCCGTCATCGTATACGTCCTGAAATTACCGATGTGCGCATAGTCATACACCGTCGGTCCACAGCAATAGAGTGTGACGAACTTGGGATCCCGTGGCACAAACTCCTCTATTTTTTTTGTGAGAGTATTATAGAGTCGTAACATATTAATCCTGTCTCACATTTCGGCTGACTTCTGCTGCATTTCTTTTTGCTTTCACACCATAGAGATCGCCTCGAGGGCGTTTGCTTTTTGCCATGGGTAGCGCTGACTGCGCTGCTACTATTGTCTGTTGTTGCTGCTGTTTCTTCTTTTGCTCAACTTCCATTTGTATCCGTTCCCACACAGATGGTTCTTTTTGTTTTGGTTTATTTCCGCTAAGCTCTTCAAGCGCTCTTCTGGCAATCGCTTCTTTTACCTTTGTGTCTTTGGCTTGATCAAGTTCTGCAAGTGGACCTTCTTTGGGTTTATCAGCTGTTGCTGCTTGCGGTGCTTGCTGTCCCTGTGTTTTTCCACTCGAAGTCCCTAAACTTTCTAACGCTTTGCCAGCTATGTCTTTTGGAACATTTATTGTTTCACGGAGTATATCTTTACCGATATCTTCAAATGAACCGATTATTTGACTTGGTATCCCAGTTTTTGACATATAATAAATATTATTATCCAAAACCTAATTGTTGTTTTGCATCCTCACTCATTCGGTCCATACTCCAGGGCGGCTCAAACGTTAAATCCACAACAACTTTTTTGACACCCGGAAGTTTACCGACTTCCTCCTTGATAGGGTGTTCAATTAAATCAAAAAGCGGACAGCCTATCGTTGTGAGTGTCATAAGAATATTGACGGTTCCAGTTTTTTTATTTATTCCAATAGTATAGATAAGCCCCAAATCCCAAAGCGACACCCCGATCTCGGGATCAGGGATAGTTTTGAGTATATCTTCGATTTGTTTTTTGGTTACCATAGATTCATATCTGCAAGTATAGTATAATAAATACATAAAAGCAGCCGAAAGGGCTGTTTCTTATTTTTTTATGCCAGAACTATTAAAACCAACACTACTTGATACAGATAGTCATACCCCAACAATCATAGCGTTTGTTGATGAATATGGTCAAATGAGATATTCAATCAGAATTGGTACAATGATAGAGATCAAGCACGCTACACCGATACCGTATGAAGACCGAGATAGGCGCGAGCTTCACGTCGTCTCTGCTACGGGCATACTACATGATCTGAACGTATTGATGGATGCTACTATTTCGTTTTATTATAACGACCTTCCTGAATATATTCGTCAGGAGCATCGTGATTATTTCCCATTTGTACTTTCTCCCAGTGATTCGCTTACACTTGCAGCAGACTAGAATTCTCTCCTGCCTTCCAGTGCTTGAGATAGAGTAACTTCGTCGGCATACTCGATATCAGCTCCAACAGGCAAACCATGGGCAAGTCTTGTAATTTTGAGTTTTTCAGCCAGAGGCTGATCCGCCTTTGGCGGAGACTTTTGACCTTTGATCTTATTAGTAATATACATTGCCGTCGCTTCTCCCTCCATATTGGGATTGGTTGCAAGAATTACTTCCGTGATATGTGAATCAAGAGAAGCAATACGTTTTATCAAATCAGATATGTAAATTTCGTCAGGACCAATGTTATTTAACGGATCAATTGATCCATGAAGGACATGATAGATTCCATGAAACTTTCCCGTTCGCTCGATAGATAAAACATCTGTTGGCTGTTCTACCACACAGACTATAGATTCATCTCGACTTGAATTACTGCAAATGCCACAGGGATCTTGTTCCGCTACATTTTTACATAATGAACATAGCACTGTGTTAGATTTAAGTCCAACGAGATTACTTGAAAACTTTTCTAATTCTTCCTGTGGTACGTGGAGCAAATAAAATGCTAATCTCTGCGCACTCTTCGGCCCGATCCCTGGTAATCGTTCAAAAGATTCAATTAAACGTGAAAGTGCACGTGGGAGTAATGACATAATTTACTAAAAACAAGTTCTCTAATTTTATCTCACTTGATGGGAAATAGCATCCGCAAGAATCGAGGCGATGGAAACGATCTTAAGCTTGTCGAAGTATTTTTCTTGCGGTATAAAAATTGTATCGGCAACGATGACGTTGTCTATCGTACTTTGATCAAGTTTTTGACAGGCATCCCCCGCCAAAACTGCATGTGTCGCGAGGAAATAAATTTTCATTGCTCCTTTCCGTTTTAAAAATTCACTCGTTTTTATCGCTGTAGCTCCGGTGTTAACAATATCATCAAAGATCACGATATTTTTATTTCGTACCTCTCCTTTGATACCAGTGACGACCACTTTACCTGATGCCCTATCCCGTTCTTTTTGGAGATACACAATTGGAAGATTCAGAAGGCGAGCAAACCGGGCGGAGCGAGATTTCCCGCCGATATCAGGAGAAACTACAATCGTGCCTATAGGGTTTAACCTTTTAAGGCTGGATCCCAATAGCTCATGGGTGGATAGCTCGGTGACCGGAATATGAAAAAACGGTACCACATTTTCACTGTGAAGCTCGACCGTAATAACATGATCAAACCCAGCGCTTTCGATAAATTTTGCAACAAGCTGTGCTGATATAGCCTCTCCTTTGCGAAATTCCTTGTCTTGCTTGCTATACCCCATCCATGGAATCACTGCAGTGACGCGGGAAGCCTTAAGACTTTTTAATGCTTGACCTATAAGACAAAGCTCAACAAGATGTTGATCGGCAACAGCAGATAATGATTGAAGAACAAATATATTATTATCTTTGACGTTTTCTTGTATATACACCCGGCATTCATTGTCGATAAAACGAGTAATTTCTCGCTCTGCAAGCGGAATTTTTAGAAGAGATGCGACTTTTTTTGCAAGCGGTTCGTTTGAGGTTCCGGAGAGAAGAATCATATTAAAGTTTCTCTAATCCTAACAAGTCAAAGACTCGCTTGTCCATAAGCGAATCAACAAGAAGGTCGGGGTTTTCTTTTTCTAATACAATTCTAGATCCATGATACCCTGTCGTCACTCCAATGGTAGCTGCACCAATCGCTTTTCCGCATTGGATATCATTAATTGTATCTCCTATTACGGTGATATCTTGAGGCCTAAATTCTCTATAAAAAAAAATCTTCGCTTTCTCAAATACTGTTTGAGCCAAAACAATTCGATCTGTCGCGTCATCGCCGTAGAGAGCAAATTCAAATAAGTTCTCTAGCCCGCAATGTTCTAATTTCCATTCTCCGATTTTTTTGGCATTTCCCGAAATAATGCCTATACAATATGCTTTTTGCGCTTTAAGTTTCATCACGAGGACAACTGCCTCAAGAATTGGTTTATAAAGCGTATCCATACTTCCTAACTCCTTAAGGTAATCATGCATTGCATCTATATATCGAGGAAATTCTTTTTTATATTGCCCTTTCGTCACGCCATATTGTCTGACTGCTGCAAATCCTGATGCCCAATCTGGAAAACCATCATATTTATCCATTCCACTTGATGCATCTACGTTCCATGCAGTCTTCATCCCGTGGGCATATCGCTTTTTCCATCCACCTGGTTCATTCCCAACATGATAAATGAGCGTCCCGTCGATATCAAAAAGTACGAGCTTTTTGTTCATTGGCTATATTGTTTTAGTGCTAGAGCGAGAAGCTCAATGGAGCGCTTCAATGCTTTGGTATTTAGCACATAGGCGATGCGGACTTCGTTTTTACCTGAGTCTGGAGTCGCATAAAAGCCAGCTGCTGGAGCAAGCATAAGCGTTTCTGCTTGGTCCTCTGAGTTTGCCGAAGGATCACGAAAGGTCGTCAAGAGCCATTGGCAAAATAATTCCGCGTCGTTAACAGGAAGTTTGACGATTGTATAAAACGCGCCTTCAGGTTTTGGCAGCGTAACTCCTTTAATTTTTTTCAGTCCCTCATATAATACATCCCGTCTTGCTTCAAATTCTTTATGAATCGCGCTAAGATACGACTTGGGTACATTTGTAAGTCTGGAAGCAATTGCTTGATCTACGAGTCCTGCTGAAAGTCTCCCTTGGCCTATGCGAAGTACTCCTTCCATGATATCGCGATTTTTCGATACTAATGCTCCGATCCGTATACCACACGCGCTATAACGCTTCGACAAACTATCAAGCATGATTACTCGATCGGGCAATTTCTCCATAAATTCAAGAATCGATACGTGTGGTACACCATCATAGGTATACTCGCGATATACCTCATCAGATAAAAGAAAAAGGTTATATTTTTGCGCAAGACGTACAAATATTTCTATTTCCTGCCTGCTATAGACAGTACCTGTTGGATTATTTGGATTGCAAAAAAGGATGGCACGGGTTTTTCCAGTTATTTTTTTCTCAATAACAGCAATACCTGGTATATGAAAACCGTTTGCGCTACTTGTTGTGACAGGAACTAACTTGACTCCGTGGACCGTGGCATAAGAATTATAATTTGCATAAAAAGGTTCAAACACTATAGCCTCATCACCTGGATTACAGGTTGCAAACAGTGCCCATGAGATAGCTTCCGATCCACCAACAGTCACTTGGATGTCGCCCGTTGTAATAAAAGGAAATCCTAATCCATGATAATACGTCTTTAGAGCGTCCAAAAGCGGTGCTTCTCCCTGCGACTGCGCATATCCTATGGGATTTTGCTTCCACGTATGGAGAACTTCGATCATTTCCTTGGGTGTTTCTATGTCCGGGTCACCAATGTTAAAATGATAAACTTTTACTCCTTGTTTTTTAGCTTCTTGTGCAAGTGGAACAAGTTTTCGAATCGGAGAAGCGGGAACATCTTTCAGTCGAGCGGATACCTTCATAATCTTTATACGACAGGAGTGATAGTAAATTCAGACTCTACATGAGGTTTACCAAACGTTTTCCAGGCAGACATACCCCTCACCCATATTTCCATAAACCTGTCCTGTCCACCGCTACTTCCCGGAGCAAAGGAAATTTCACCATCATGCACTTTATACGCTTCATCGGCAACTACTCCTTCAAGCATCGTATTATTACATGAAATTTTGACTCGAGTTCCCACAGGGATAGCGCACTCCGATTGACGTGTCGTTGTTTTTAAATTTCCGTACCCGTCGATAAAGGCTATGATATTTTTCGGTACGTCCAAAAGAGTTGATACTGGTATTTCCTCACCAACCGCCGATAAATCACCATGAGCTATTTGAACTACTGCGTCTGGATAATAGTCTCGCGAACGAAACTGGCTACCGGCATTGGGAACATTGACGTGATGAAGTTTTGCGATGTTGTCTTTAAGAAATGAAAAACAGTATCCGACGTTAACTGCAATGATGATAGTCCCGTTTTCAAGTTTTGTATACGCAAGTTGTCCGCCCAAATGATTATGTTGCTCTTCCGTAATTGCGATACGGGGAGCGGTATTAGAATAAATGATTAGTCCGCTATATGCATTGACTGTGGCAAATTGAGAAATCCATAAACCGGTCGCGATCGTACTAAAGGCTGGGACACTTGTCGCTCTAATACGGATATCTTTGTCTAGATAGGTAAATTTTTGTATGACTTCAGCAAACGCAGGATCGCCGACCCCGTAATCTGCGATAAGTTGAATAATAAGCGCTTCTGCCATAAAAATATATTATACACTAGAAACAGCAGTAACAACTATTGGAAGATCAACTCTCCCTTCGGCTAGAGTACTTTTAAGTACATCTTCTTTTACCGTACGGGGAATTACGTCTGATATTCGAAGATAAATTTCGAAGTCCTGAATTTCGTGCGCATCTTGCTCATGGCCCGCGTGCCATTCTCGTAGAAGTTCTGAAATCCATGAAGCTCGATTTGAACCTTCACAATTCTCCCACAGCAACTCAGCCATAACAACATGTTGAGAAGGTGAAAACTTTCTCTTCTGTATACTCGCTCCTATCGCCCTCCTGTCATCCTCATGAGCAAAAAAATAAATTTTTTCAAACTCCACTGCCCACTCCTTCCAAATTTTTTTCCATCCAGGCATATATCGATCAGTTAATGGTGCATACTCTATAAAATCAAGTTGGGCTTCAATATCTCCTGGGTTAGAAAGAAATCTATTTTTAGCACGTATCGTATCCCATATGCTTCTTATATTTTCAAACGTCACCCGTATTCCTTCTAACATATTGTATGAATCATTACTAATAAGAAGCTAGCTATAGTGCTCAATTAAATCTATTCGGGTAATGACACCGAGTGGTTTTTGATTGTTATTTACTACTACGACGAAATCATGTTTTGTAAGTAACACAGACACATAGTCAATAGCTTCATGCTCATCAACAGCGGTGATTGCGGTATCCACAAGCGCTGCAATATGATTTGTTGGGCCGATCTGTTTCGTATAAAGTCCTGTCAATAAATCTCGTTCAGATACTTTTCCAATGAGCTTCTGCTTATCAATAACAGGAATTTGAGAAATATTGTACTTTTGCATAAGATCAATTGTGTGTGATACAGAATCTTTTGGCATGACCGTAACTAACGGTAATGATCTTTTGTGCGCAAGGACGTCTAGTATCGTCCCTGACCCTGTAGATTTTGGCAAAAAATCATACTCACGCATCCAGTCATCGTTATACATTTTTGATAAATACGACTTCCCGCTATCTGGAAATAACACAACAACGAGGCCTTTTTTTAGAGGCTTAATTACTTTCTGCGCTGCATAAAGCGCCATACCAGAAGATCCTCCTACGAGGATACCTTCTTTTCGTGCTAAATCTCGTGCTGTAATAAAACAGTCTTTATCTTCTACTTGGATGACATCATCAATATATGAAAAATCTATGGTCGAAGGGATAAAATCTTCACCAACACCTTCTACTTTATATGTTTTCATAAGTTTAGGAAATTTTTTCTTTTTTTGGTATTCATGAAAAACCGATCCAACTGGATCTACCCCAATTACACGAATATTGGGATTTTTCTCTTTCAGATATTTTCCAACACCAGTAATCGTACCTCCAGTCCCCATACCGCAAACAAAATGGGTGATATTGCCTTCTGTTTGTTTCCATATCTCTGGTCCTGTGGTCTCGTAATGCGCCTGAGGATTAGCTGGGTTATGATATTGATCAGGCTTGTATGCGCCGAAGATTTCCTTCGCCAATCGATCAGAAACTTTGTAGTAACTGCGCTCATCTTCTGCCATCACGGCCGTTGGTGTGATTACCACTTTGGCTCCATATGCGCGGAGTAAATTTCTTTTTTCATCGCTCATTTTATCCGGCATGACAAATATAGAACGATATCCTCGTATAGCCGCAACGATCGCAAGTCCAGTACCAGTATTTCCAGATGTAGGCTCCACGATAGTTCCACCTTTTTTGAGTTTTTTTAGCTTTTCGGCTCGATCTATCATCGCCGTTGCGATTCTATCTTTGACTGATCCGCCAGGATTGAAATATTCAAGTTTTGCCAATAGTGTAACTTTTGGATTGGAATTGAGTTTATGAATCCGAACCAATGGAGTGTTGCCAATAAGGTCAAGAATGGAATTGTAGTACATACAATAGTATTATCGCGACAGTATAGTACAATTCAATTATTAATACTACTTAAAAAAACTCAAGCTTGACACTATGTTTGATGAGTGATTAAATACCCAACATTCCTGATTAAAACCTATGTCATTAAACTTAGAAGCTCGCATGAGCGAACCCGGAGTTCTCGTTTACGACTGTGCTACTGGAACGAATATTGGTCATCTCCTAGATGCTGGAGCGCCCTCAGTGTTACTAAATTTAGAAAATCAAACAGCAGTACGACAACACTATCGAAATTGTGTGAGTGCCGGTGCTCAGCTAATCTTAACGAACACTTTTGGTGGCAATGAAAGCGTATTGGGTAGCAAAGGCATAGATGATCCTACTCAGATATACGATTTAAATTTAGCTGGTGCAACGCTCGCTCGTGAAGTTGCCGGTGATAGTGTATTTGTGATGGGCGATATAGGACCAACTGGAAAAATCTTGGCTGAAGATGCTGATGTCGATGGGACAATCACAGGTGATCAAGCGAAAAGAATTTTTCATAATCAAGCGATTCCACTCATTCGCGGAGGAACGGACGGTATTCAAATTGAAACAATGTCTTCAATCCTTGAGCTTGTTGCAGCAATAGAAGGTGCACAAGAAGCAATGGACGCACTCACGAAATCCGGGGATTTAAGTCGACGATTGCCTATTATGGCAACAATGTCTTTTGATATGGGTCGTCTTACTGATCCCCGCACGATGATGGGAAAATCACCAGGTAATTTTATGAAGGCAACTGACGCGTATAATCTACTCGGGCGAGGTGCAAATTGTGGTAGATTAGAGTATGGTTTATCGCAATCTTTGCTCATTGTTCATCTCCTTCGCATAGGTCATCCACATGATCATCTTGTAATGAAATTAAATGCAGGCGCTCCACACGACGTGGATGGTAGCATTATCTACGATGCAACACCGCAGGATATGGCCAAATGGGCGGATATGATGGCAAAAGCTGGAGTGAAAATTGTAGGAGGTTGTTGCGGAACAACATATAAGCACTTAGAAGCTATGGCTGAAGCAGTAGTAAGCTATAATCAGGCAATACAAACTCCTTAAATCAACCCAAACTACATCTTAGGTTTATCCTCAATCGGCCAGAACGGTGGGTTTTGGCCGATTCGTAGAATCCCTACGTTCCCTCTTGCCAACTGTGGAGGTATTTACGCTGGACTGGAGTTAGTCTATCAAAACGCATACCCATAGCGCGAAGCTTGAGTCTGGCAACGCGGGCGTCTACGTCTTTGGGAAGTACATAGACTTTCGGCCGGAGTGTTCCTTTGCGCCGTACAAACCATGCTGCGCCAAGAGCCTGGTTGGCAAAGCTCATGTCCATGACTTCTGCAGGATGCCCCTCAGCGCCGACCAAGTTGATCAGGCGACCTTCACCAAGCGCATAGAGACGCTTCCCGTTGGCTAGTGTAAATTCTTCAAGATTTAACCGTAGTGTTCTTTTACTTTTGGCAATCTTGACCAATCCGTCATAATCAAACTCAACATTAAAATGCCCGGAATTTGCTAAAATCGTCCCGTCTTTCATGCGTTTCATATGGGCCGTTGTGACAACCATTTTGTCCCCAGTTGCACTCACAAATACGTCCCCATAGCGGCTTGCACGACTAATTTGATCAACACTAAATCCATCCATCACTGCCTCAAGTGCTTTCACCGGATCGACCTCAATGACGGTGACGATAGCCCCCATGCCGCGCATGCGTGTCGCTATTCCTCTGCCACACCATCCGTACCCGCATACGACGACGCGCTTGCCGGCAAGAAGTATATTTGCTGATCGCAAAATTCCATCAACTGTCGATTGCCCGGTACCGTAGCGGTTGTCAAACATATGTTTCGTATCGCTGTCGTTGACTGCCAAAACGGGAATTTTAAGCGCTCCATCTTTCGCCATCGCTTTTAAGCGTATGACCCCGGTTGTCGTTTCCTCGGCAGATCCGATAACTTCCGGAATCTGTTTAGCGCGGTCAGTATGAAGAAGAGTCACGAGATCAGCACCGTCATCAGCAGTTAATTGGGGATGGAAATCTAGCACTTGATGGAGATGTTTGTAGTACGCTTTTTTGTCCTCTCCGTGGATAGCAAAAACCGATACACCGTAGTCACTTACCAGTGAGGCAGCTACCATGTCCTGAGTAGATAAGGGATTGCTTGCACATAGGACTACCTTTGCTCCGCCAGCCATGTATGCCAACACTAAATTTGCTGTTTCGCTGGTCACGTGAAGACACGCACCTATAGTTAAACCTTTCAAAGGCTTAGTTTTAGAAAATTCTTCGGTGATAAGCTTTAATACCGGACTATTTTGTCCGGCCCACTCAATTTTCTTCTTCCCTTCTTTTGCCAAAGACAAATCTTTAACATCATGCTTTATAGATTGGGTCATAATGAAGTGCTTATCTCAAATTTTGCAGTATAAGTCAAGGCTCATATTCGTATGTTTTTCCACGCCAATTCATACACTTAGCAATGAATGTATACGGTTCTGCGCATAAAAACATATATGAATCAGACTATTGTGACAATCTCTGTAATATTTCATCAAGCGCTGCAATTACGTTTTTCATACAACGGGTAGCGTTGCGTTTAAAATTTTTGATATCAGAATTTTCTACCGTGTCCGTCGGACATTTTATGGCACATATTTTTGTGTTATTGAGGTAACAAACTTGTGCTATTGCACCCAGTTCCATATCAACTACTGTCGGTGAAAATAATGTATACATACGCATGGCATCGGAAACACCTTGCAAGATACGATCACCGGTGATACATACACCACTCTTATATTTATTGGTTATCTTCGAAATACGATGCAACAGAAGCCGTACTTTCCCAATTCCTGGAATATATCCTGGTTCCCGACCGAATACTGTTAAATCGTTGTCGTACTGGATGACACTGGAAGGAAGTACCACTTCTCCCACGCGCATTGCACGGGCAAACCCACCGCAAAGACCGATATTAATAATCAAATCAGGATGCATGTAGTCAATAACCAGTTGCGTAGAAGCAGCAGCATTTACCTTTCCAATGCCACATTGAACAAGATTAAATTTGCTATGATGCCAAATTTTTGTATACCTAATTTTTTTTGGTTTTTCAAGATGAAAATGAGTAACAATTGGTTTAATTTCAAGATCGTACGCTACAAGCAAAACGATTTTCATGGTTTACGGGGCAAGTGACAGATAAAATTTGACTTCTCCAACGTATCCATCTTTCCATTTGATTGCATTGGGGATGACCCCGGCTTTGACAAATCCGAGCTTTCCATACACATGACACGCATGAGTGTTATTCTCAAAACAGTTAAGCGTGACCAATGTTATCCCCACAGTACGCGCTTGGTCAAAAAGAACCGTCATGAGTTCCGTACCGATCCCTTCGTTGCGATATTCTTTTCGAAGTGAAATGCCCAAGTCCGCTACGTGATTCTGCCGCCGTGTCCTGCTTCGTCGAATTTCCCCAGTTCCACTGTATCTGCCATCAATCTCAACGACAATCCAGACTTGATCGCCTTTTTCTATTTTTTCGAGAGTCTCTTTGAGTACTTTTCTTTCTTCCTCTCGCGTTACTGGCTTGCCATACCCGATATACGTATCCTCAGCGATAAGTTCGTTAATATAGGCAAGCATGTCGTCGAGGTCATCTTGTTTGAGATACCGAAATATGACCTCATTGCCCTTTTTACTTTTAAATGTTTTTATGATTTTTCCGGGTTCCATACGTTCAGACGTCATTCTGGCGGTTCCTGGCTATGACCAGGATCCGTCCAGAATCCGATCATAGAGATCTTCAAACATTGGGTTAAATTTTTTTATCATTTCGATCTTGTCTTTTCTATTCATATCTTTAATTTGCTTTTCTCTTATGATTGCTTGCTTTATAGTGTCAAACGTTTCGTAATATACCAACTTCGTTAATTTATACTTTCCCGTAAATCTAGACCCTATACCTTGCTTATGCTCATAACTTCGTCGGATAAGATCATTGGTAACGCCTGTATATAGCGTTGGCCTGTCATTTGCCATTATATAAGTGTATCCTCCTTTTTTCATCATCCGAAAGGTGCCTTAAATATAATCTTATGAGCTCGTCATCCTGATCTTATCAAGGATCAGATTCTGGATGCGCTCGAAGACTCGCTTACCAGAATGACGGCTACAGAACTATTTGCGTACCGTAATTTTCATGATACCGAGCGATAAATTCCTTTTTTGTAAACGAGTGGGTTTGCGTGCCGTATTTTTCAACGGTGTAGGCTGCAGCAACCGATCCCATCTGCCCACAAATTTGAAGTTCATCAACTGTCAGCCTTGCAAGGTCTCTCCTTGCGAGGCTAAATCGTAAATATCCGGCTAAAAAACCCGCGCGGTAAGCGTCGCCTGCACCAGTCGGATCGCTTGTATTTTTCACTTTTGCGGATTTTATATGTATCGCCTTATGACGCGTTTCGACAATTGATCCCTTGGCTCCAAGCGTCGTCACGACAATCGGTCCCATGACCAACAGGTCTTCATGCGTTATGCCAAGCTTATCGGCAATAAGATCAATCTCGTAATCGTTTCCGATAAGAAATGAAGCTCCCTCAATTCCATCCTTAAGCTCTTCAGGAGCAAATGTCGCTATCTGAAACGCAGGGTCGTAAAGGTACGGTAAGTTAATCTCGCGGCACTCTTTGACGTATTTCTTCATGGCCATCGGATCGTTTGGAGAAATAACGACGAAGGGTTTGTCTGCCTCGCTCACCTGGAAGGAGTCATGGCGTCTGCTGCGCACTTGCCTGCCACCTTTCAGGTGGTTGAGAATCGTAAGTTCTTTCGCGTGCTTCATCGCACCAGCAAAAAATGACCCAATCTGATTATCTTCTTGATCCGTAATAACAAAGTAGGATCCGGTCCCGACGTTTTTATACTCTTTAATGTATTTCGTCGATATATGGTGTTTTTGAAAAAAGGATTTATAAGAGGTAAAGTCGTTTCCGGCTGCAGAAAGAATAACTGGGTCAACATCAAAAAGCTTAAGGGTGTATGCGATATTTCCTGCCGTGCCACCGAATTGTTTGCTAAGCTTATCCACTAAAAAACTTAAGGAAATCTTATGGATTCTATCCGGCATGATCCGGTCGGCAAAACGACCAGGAAAATCCATAATGTAATCGTAGCCCAGGGAACCAGTGACAATAATTCGATTCACAAAATCAAAAGTCAAAATTCAAAAGGTAAAGTTTAAATTCAAAATTCTAAAGTAATTACACTTTTGGCTTTTTACTTTCAATTTTGATTTTTGACCTTTAACTTAAAACTTACTGTAAATTGAGGTTTTTTGATATCTCTGCCAGTTTTCCTGCTGCTGCTTGTTGACTCCTTTTGACAGCGTCATTAAACGCCCGCTTGAGGTTTTCATCTGGCACCCCGTCAACTTCTACAGATCTGACATTTTGATTTCCTGATATGACAATACGAACATTGCCTTGTACCACTTCAAATTCTTCTTGTTCTAAAGCCGCTTGTATTTGCGCTGCTTGTTTTCGCATTTGATTTAAATCTCCGAGTGCTTTAAATGGATTCATCATATGCTTCCTTTCATTAAGTCAAAATTTAAAAGGCAAAATTCAAAATTGAAACTTAAAAAAAAGTTAAAACTTCTGAATTTATATTTTCACTTTTGACTTTTGAATTATTACTTTTTACCTAATACTATCTCCACCTTCACCTTCTCTCCAAATAATTTTTTTAAAACATTGCCAAGTTCTTCACGTGTTTTTACTTCAGATAGCTTCTCTGTATGAAAAGAATAAAATGCTTCAATTGTCACTATACCACTCTCTACCGCTTTTGGTCTAGCAGATCGTAGGACTCCAGCTATAGAATGATTATACGGCTTCATTGACTCTATGACGTCTCTCCAGTGTTCGGTAAGTTTTTCAAGTGTGATAAGTCCAGGTGATACTAGCCCAGAACCATCTTGTCGTTGAACTTTTAATGGTGCTCCCGATTCGATATTTGTTGTCTTTGATATCCCTTTTTCTGATTGATTTGATTTATGAACTGTTTCCGTTAAACTTTCGGTGGATAGAGATTCACAATATTCTATAACTGCTAGCTCAATTGGAAGCTGCGCTATGGGAGAAATACGAAGCTCTTCGTACGCTCTGGTAAAAAGTCGTATAGCAAACCGCAATTCTAAAGGAGAATATGACGATGGATTGCCCTTTACATATTCTATCAATTCGTGCTCAAAACGAGAAAGAATTGAAACGAGAAACGACTTCATATCATTTCCTTTTTCTCCTATGCCATCAAGGACTTTAAGCGTCTCTATGGCATTTTTTGCAAAAAGATATTGACAAAAGAGATCAAGCATCTTCGCACTAGTGATAGATAGTGTGTTTTGAACAATTGCAAGAGAGATCGTTCCTTTTTGAAAACTCATTTGCTCTAAGAGTTTCACTCCATCGCGAAATGATCCATCAGCACGGTCGATGAGTGCGTCAAGCGCGTCATCATCCATAGAAATATGTTCTTTTTTAATGATACGGGCAAGTGCGTGCAATAAATCTTTTTTATCAGCTTTAGCAAATTGAACATGCATACACCGAGAAATAATTGTTGCAGGAACTTTTTGGGGATCTGTTGTTGCTAATATAAAAACTGCATGACTGGGTGGCTCCTCAAGGGTCTTAAGGAGCGCATTAAATGCTTCTGTCGTAAGCATATGCACTTCATCAATAATATAAATTTTATATTCTCCTACTGATGGCGACAGAGCAATGGTATCCCGAAGCGACCGAATTTCATCAATCCCACGATTGCTTGCTGCATCTAGCTCTAATAGATCAAGATATGAACCTCGTGCGATGGATGTACACGTATCGCACGCTCCACAAGGAGCACCACTTTTATCCGATTTTTGACAAGAAAATAATTTTGCTATAAGGCGAGCTGCTGTCGTTTTCCCTGTTCCTTTAGGACCCGTAAAAAGATATGCATGAGGGAGTTCAGATTTTTTTTTGGTAAGAAGGAGTTCTAATTGTTCCCTGACAAATTCGTTGTCTATCTCACCTATCACCTGCGGTCGATAAATTCTGTAAAAAGCCATATGAATAGAGTAATGTGTAATGAGTAATGAGTAAAGTAGGTAATAATAATTTTGAGTTTTGCGCTATTCTTCATGGTGGATACCAAGTAAATGATTAAGTCCATGAAGCGCTAGCTCAATAATCACATCATCAACAAGCTTATTTCCTTCTATCGCTTCCAATACTGCTTGTGGATACGATACTACAATATCTCCTAAACGCAATATATGATCAGGAGGATTTACAAATGGTGCACCTTTAAGCGTCGAATCATTTAACCCAAAAGAAAGCACATCTGTTGTTGCTTCAATTTTTCTATAATCGATATTAAGCTGTTTCATCGCTCTATCACCAATAATGCTCACACTCACCTCTGCGTGGCGCTTAATAATTGGAGAAAGCGCTTCAACTATCGCCTGACGAATTTTTTTTCGATCAACAGGAAAATGTGTTTCTGTCTGAAAAAGGACGGAGATCATACGAGAATAACTCAAATGGCAAAACGTAAAATTCAAAACTTCAGCCCAAAGCTACTAAACTTTTAAAGATTTTCGTTATAATTTTTAAGTTCTAACATTTGAACGTTGAGTTTATTTTTGAAGCATTGTCTTCAAAAATGATGCTACTCTGCCCCCATCAGCTTTTCCTTGTACTGCCTCCATTGCTTTTTTCATCAGAAGACCAAAATTTTTTTCATCTGATGTTGTTATTAGTTCAAGGATCTTCATAAGCTCATCATCTGTTAACTCTATTGGAAGAAATTCCTCAAGAACCTTTAATTCTTCTGATTCTTTCGCGACGAGATCTTCCCGACCGGCTTTTTGATATGCTTCTATAGATTCTCTGTGCGTTTTTGCCTGTTTTTTTACGACATCAAGAATATCATGTTCAGTAACAGAAGTATCACTGGCTGCACCATATTTGGCTATAGCGCTATTTCGTATCGCAGAAATCAGTAACCGTAGCGTCCCGACACGAACCGTATCGCCACGTTTCAGGGACGCAGATAGATCAAGCTGTAAAGAATCAAGTGTCATGTTTTCCTAATAATTGCGCCCGGGATGACGAAGTCGCCGAGATAATTCACGTTTTTTTTCTTTACGAACTTCTGCAGGTTTTTGGTAAAACTCTCGCTTTTTCAAATCCTGTAAAATTCCTTCTGTTAAAACTTTACGCGTGAATTTTCTGATAAGCGAATCCGATGTATCTCCAGGTTGTGCTTTGACAAATACCATAATAAATTAGTGTGCACCTCCCTCACCCGCGTACATTAAAATTAAGCGGGCGTTTTCAATAATGCATCTTTTATAACATGTGCTACCTCGTCCAATGCCTCTTTTCCGGTCTTAAGCCCGAGTCCCTCTTCAACCACATTATTCTGTTGGTACTGGGGAACAATCCAGAGGTGGGCATGGGCTACTTGTCGACCAAATGAAGCAATCGTCACGTGATCGACTCCCAACGCTGGTATTATAACACGGATGATGTGACCTGCGACAGTGAAAAACTCACCCATTTCAGGGATTTCATACAGCCACTGATAGTGCTTTTTTGGGATAAACTGTAGATGGCCGCGGGATTGAGGAAATTTATCCAAAAAAGCAAGATAGTCGGTATCCTCGTAAACGATATATGCCGGAGCAATTTTGGCAACAATTTTACAAAAAATACATTCGTCCATTATAACTTGTATCCAAATTTTCGAAGTAAGTCCTTACGATAGACAACATCTTTTTTCGTTTCTATACCCAAAGGAGATCCACCATCAACGACACCAAGTACTGCTCCGCCTTGTTTACTGCGAGCGACAATGACTTCCAGAGGATTTGCCGTCGCTGCAAAAATTCGCACAACTTCCGGCACCATTTTGATTGCGTTAAGAACGTTAATGGGAAAGGCGTTTTCAAGGAATATGAAGAAGATATGGCCGCAACCGACAAGCTCAGCATTGGTCACCGCAAGCTTGACCATCCCATCATCTGTTCCGCTTGTTCGGATAAATCGTGGTCCTGATGCTTCGCAAAACGCCAAGCCAAATTTGATCCCCGGCACAGCGTTGACCATCGCTTCATGCAAGTCTTCAACTGTTTTAATGAAATGCGACTGACCGAAGATGAGATTTTTTCCGTCTGGATTAGTAATTTTTACCAGTTCTGTTTTCATATACCATGAACTTTACGTACTTTTGAGAACTTCAATAATCTCTTGCAATGGTAACGTCGTTGGTTTCATATCCGGATTCTTAGTTGATCCGTTAAGGATCATATGACGACTTGCATGGAGAAACCAGGTTGCTGCCGTATCTTTTTCTTTGAGCATATTATATACAGACGTCAAATCTATGTCATCACGAGGTAAGGATTTCACTCGCAAGTATCCTTTTTTTGGATCTTTGCGGACAGCGACTGCATATCCCATTTTTTGGGCAAGGTGAACCACTTCATCATTGGTCGTTTCTACCCCAACGCCTTTCCCCCACTTCGTTACAAATTCAACTCCTTTGTCTTTCAATTCCTTCTCTGCCCAGATACGATTTTGAAAAACTTTATAAATACTATCCAGTGCATCCATGCCTAAGGCTACAATTTTTAATGGATCCTCTGGATACAATAACCGCCAACCATCTATCTGCGACTCTAGGGCAAAATTCCAGTAGTCAGCAGTTGGATTTGGGAAAAATACTTCGCGAAAATGATCAACCTCATTGACAACAGTAACTAATCGATGCAATGCTTCATCCTGCTTTTGCGTTCGTTTTATTTCTTCATAAATCAACACGGATGCACACGTATCTGCGTCTGTCTGATGGTGATCAAACTTCCCAAATCCCGTATCCACGTGAAGAATTTCTGGACTATCATCAGGAGGCAAATCGTTTAGAGTCTTGCCGGCTGGCACGAATGCTAAAGAAGCCTCCTCCCACCCCGGGAAAAACATTTTCACAAGCCAAATACTCGTAATCGCATCTAAATCCGGTCCGACGTGAGCCACAATAGTTTTCATAGCTAATATGCTTGGGCAAAAAGCCAACGATGGTTTGCTGGACTACCACAATGAATACATATACCTTTTTCTTCAACGCTTCCCAGCGGTAAACAGCGAGTCGTGGCTTTGGTTTCTTCTTTGATTGCTGCCTCACACGTCGCATCCTCACACCATAAGGCGCGCAGATACCCTCGACTCGTCTTCATGATTTTTTTAAACTCATCATAACTCTTCGCTTCATGCGTATTATTGGCTAAAAATTCTTTCTGGTGGTCAAAAAGTCGATGTTGCATCTCTTTGAGGAGTTTTTCCGTTTCTACAAGCATCTGTTCTCGCGAATGGACCACCTTTTCTCCTGTATCGCGAACGACGATAGTAACTGATCGATCTCTTGTTTCATTTTGCCCTACTTCAAAACGAAGCGGGATGCCTTTTACTTCCCACTCATTAAATCGCCTGCCAACACTTGGTTCTTCACGCATATCCACACGGACACGAACTCCCGCGTTATTCAACGACTCTTTGATCTCCTGGCAATAGGCTTCCGTTAAAGATTTTTCTTCACCTTTTTTAAAGATAGGGACAATCACGACCTGCGTTGGCGCGATTTTGGGAGGCAATATGAGCCCGTTGTCATCTCCATGAGCCATAAAAAGCCCACCCAACGATCGCGTTGATAGTCCCCATGACGTTTGCCAGACATGTTCCTCTTTGCCCTCCCTGTTTTGAAATTTAATATCAAACGAGGTGCTAAAATTTTGTCCTAAATTATGCGATGTTGCTGCTTGAAGTGCTTTTCCATCTGGCATAAGCGCTTCTATGCAATACGTTTGTTTGGCTCCCGCAAACTTTTCGCTTTCGCTTTTTATACCATAGACAACAGGTAATGCAAAATAGTCTTCATACACCTGCCGATACCACTCAAGAGCGCTTAACACCATATCCATCGCTTCCTTTTCTGTTTCATGGGCCGTATGGCCTTCTTGCCATAAAAATTCGCTTGTACGTAAAAATGGATACGTGCGCTTTTCCCATCTCACCACATTGTTCCATTGATTGATAAGGAGTGGTAAATCCCGCCAGCTATGGATCCATTTCGCATACATAGCATACATGATCGTTTCTGATGTAGGACGAACAACTAATGGATCTTTTAATTTTTCTCCACCACCGATGGTAACTATTGCCAATTCAGGAGAGAATCCTTTGACGTGCTCTTTTTCTTTTTCTAGAAGCGATAATGGGATAAATAATGGAAAATATGCGTTTTGAACATCTTTCGTCTTCATCATGACGTTGAGGATCTCCTGTACCTTTTCCCATAGAGCATATCCGTAGGGTCGAAATACAATACACCCTTTGACCGGCGCATAATCAGCAAGTTCGGCTTTGAGTATCACGTCCGTATACCAGTCGGAAAGATTTTCACTTTTTTTCTTAAGTTCCTTTTTTTCAAATGCTTGTTTCATATAGTTAGGCCGCATCCGATAGTAAATTAAATATTTCGGTGCGGCACAAAGGGTCGTATTCGTTAATACCTATGAAGTTATTAACGAACGATCCCTTAGTATACCCTTTTTCCCAATACGGCATCAGGGACTGGTCGTAAAAGTTCGTAGCCGCCGAGGTCGCGCTCGGCACCAAGCGTCAACACTTCAGAAACAAACGGGCCAATTTGCTTTTTTGGAAAATTCACGACGCAAATAACTTGTCTTCCAAGCAGATCTTCTTTTTTGTAATTGGTAATCTGCGCACTCGACTTTTTGATGCCCAAAGGACCAAAATCAATCGTCAATTTGTATGCTGGTTTTCGAGCCTGAGGAAAATCGTCAACGGCAATCACTTTCCCCACCCGCATATCTATTTTTGCAAAATCATCATAAGAAATTGTATTATCCATACTACTTTGAATATAAAGCAGATATTGTTTCAGCTTGTGATACTGCTGCAAGTAATCCCATTTCTATCCCATTATATACCTGTTCAGAGCGTGCCTTGACACCCGCTTCAGTTATACCACCTTTCGACATAACTTGATCCCTACACTCTCCATAATCTAGCCCATAGGCCCGTTGTCTGGCCAAAACGGACAGTGCGTTATCGACAGCTTCGTGTGCTTCTTTACTAGTAAAGCCCAGAACCTCCATAAGGCCATCAACATGAACAGAACACGAATCGGCAATCCACCCGACGACACAGGCGCGAAACGTACGACGTTCAAGCGCTTCGTCCTGGGCTACGCCAAGATATTTCGTTTCTCCTAATTGTGACAATAACGAATCAACTTTTTGCAACTGATCTTGATCGAAAAAACCATCACTCGTCCAAACAATCTCCTGAGCACTATCGGCTATACCCGTGGTTGTCATAAAGCGACCTATTCGAATCTGGTCATTATTACAATGACGACGTAGGACATCTACAGAAAGAAGTGCTGCTAACGATAAAATAATCTGCCCATCTCGTAAGCCCTGACCATGATGATCCAGCCATTCAATGGTGTCTCTTTGCTTCATGCAAAGCAAAAGGATCTCAGCATTTACTACATCCTCTTCGTACGAAACCGTATCTCTTGTAATACCTCGCGCTGATAATCCAACGGTTTCGCACCGTTGCACAAGGGCACTCCCCATGGTCCCTGACGCGCCTACAATGCCTAATTCAATACTATTCATAAGTATAAATTTCCATAAAAAATCGCCCTGACAAACACCAACTACTGTTGATGTCTGCAAGGGCGACTTCATGCCACGTTACCACCTTGCTTTCGTTATTCAATAAAAATGCGCCTCTGGGGCGCACGAAATCTGATTATTGAATAACCCTCATTCGTGCTCCATCTTCTGATGACACACGGGCAATCTTTTTACGGTTTCGCCTCCGTCAGCCTTAATTTCTTAGAAGATTTCGACTGCTGCGATTGGTCCCGACCGGAATTCGGAACTCATGACGCATTTGTTTAACTACGAAGCATTATACTGCTATATATTCGTTTGTCAACCACCACCTGCTATACGGACGATGTCATGTAAAGAAATAAGAAGAACAAGGAAAAGAAGAACTATCATACCGACTTGATGGGTACGCTGCTCAAATGCAGGACGTATTTTTTTGCCTAAAATTTTTTCGAAAAATACAAATGCGAGTCTACCGCCATCAAGCGCTGGGATAGGCAAAATATTTAAAACTGCTAGATTTAGCGAAAGTATACTCATAAACTCTAGTACCGCCTTAAATCCAAATTTCACCGCTTGTCCGGTGACTTGTGCTATTCCTATTGGACCTGCCACATCTGCCTGAAGAGGAGCAAATGTCAAAAGCCTCCAGATCATTGTCGCTACTCCTGTAAACATTTCAATTCCTCTTTGGATATTTATCTTTGTAGCAACAAAAGGAGCTTGAGCTAAAGGATACTTATGCAATACAAGGTCTGAAATTGCCACTCCCATCGGCCCTTCTCCTTTGGGATAGTCTTTGCGAGGGGTGAGGATAAAGGTCATCGTCTCTTTATTTCGAACAACGGTAAGAGATATGTTCTGTCCGAGATGATTTTTGGTATATTCGATAAGCTCACCTGGTTTTGATAGTACTTTTTCTTTTGTTTCATCCAATAACGGATATTCTGCCACACTCCGTATAATATCCCCGGGTAGTAAACCGACACTTTCAGCAGGGCTTCCCTGGAGAACTTTTTCCACATGGACGCTTCCTGATGGTTCCATAACTCCTGTTGTGAGTAAATACGTGGTTATGCCTACAGCTAAAAGGAAATTCATGGCAACGCCGGCAACCAGAATAGCTGATCGTTCTTTTTTACTTCTGGCCCAGAATAAATGCTTCGCATTTTTCTGGGTAAACCCAGAACCAGATTTTTCGTCTTCGTCCTCGCCAGCGAGCTTAACAAAACCGCCAATCGGTAGCCAATTGAGCGAGTAAATAGTGTTATGAATTTTTTTTCCGATAATCCGCGGAGGAAGACCAAATCCGAATTCTTCTACCTTTACTCCGATAATCCGCGCGGTCAAAAAGTGTCCAAGTTCGTGGATTAAAACAAGTATGCTTAAAATGAGAAAAAAAACTAAGGCAGTGAGTAACATGAAATGTTGAATGTTGAATGTTGAATGTTGAATGTTGAATGTTTCCCATTATTCAGCATTCATCATTTAGCATTTGGCATTAAACCTGTAATAGCTCTTGCTCTTTCCGTTCTCCCAACCCATCAATTTCAGCTATCATTTCATCAGTAAGTTCCTGTATTGTTTTTTCTGCATGATTTCTCTGATCTTGACCTATGTCTTTTTTCTCTTCCATTTTTTTCACTTCTTTCATTGCATCCTGTCGTACCTGTCGTATCATGATACGACCACCTTCTAGCTTTGCACGAGCGAGCTTAAGGTATTCACCTCGTCGTTCTTCTGATAATGGTGGTATAGTTATACGAATAAGTTCTCCGTCAACAACAGGAGTCAGCCCAGTATTGGCCTCCAATAATCCTTTTTCTATTTCATTTACAATGGAAGGATCATAGGGAGATATTACGATAGTTTTTGCATCCATCGTCGTTATGGTTGCTAGTTCCATAAGCTTAAGCCATTGTGTCCCCCCATAGGCGTGTATGACAATATGTTCAACCAGTGCTGGCGTCGCTCGACCGGAACGAATAGAAGATAGATCTTGGTGAGTGACCTCAAAAGCTTTTTTCATCCGGTCACGAGTTTGGTTGAGGATGGTGTCGATCATCTGTATGACATCTTAAATCAATTACGATTCACTGGTCAATGATCGGAATAGTTCCGCTCTTCTTGCGATCTCATCGTCAGGCAAGTCGCATACTCTTCGCAGTCCACGCCATATTTCAAATTCTTTTGCTGTACTAAAGAAATCTGATAACCTGTCATAAAACATTTGATCCATTTGAGGTATATCACCAGGTGCTGATTTTCCAGCTTCGAGTCTATATCCTGAAAATAGTTTTTCTGCAGCTGTTTCCTCATCAGTGTAAATAAGCAAACCAGCAGGGAGTTTGTCTCCTCTGTCAAATATATACCTGGCTTCTAGAACACGTGTCAGACGGTCGATTGCCTCACGATAAACGTTAACGGTGGGATTAGTAGCTTGATACATAAGCGCTTTGATGTGATCTGGAAATTGAGCCGTTCGTAAAGGGTCAGGCATACTATTGAACCAAGTGTCATATAACGATGCAACATCCTTCGTAGCTTTCTCCGTCTTTGCTGCGAGCCATGTTTCTGGCTTTAGAGTATCCTGTTTTAGCGGATTCATGCCAAATGGGTATGGCGCATCAGCGTAAGCTGATTCTACTTTTTTCGGATTATATCCTAGATGGGTAAAGATATCTCTAAAATCAAGAGCAGCGCTAACCGCCAGCACTGGTCGGAACGTCTCGTAGGGAGCCATTTCGGGTATACTGAGAAGTTTTTGCCACCTATCAGGAATGGCACCTGTTCGTATAGCAAATGGGTTGTCTAAGTTGCTCTTATCGAGAGTCATAATTGAGTTATGGTCAATTAGATTTTTTAGGACCTTTGGGTCGCCTAAGTCAAGGAATTAGTTAGTTTGACAAATTATAACACATTGTGTTAATGTGCCAATCCACTACTTAAATATTATAGGAAAAGAAGAAGTTACTCATGCGCAAATGCGGGACATACTCCAAGCTGAGAATGGGGTTATTTTTTTTCCCTAAGAGGGATCTTTTTATACCAACAATAGATTACGACAGGCTGCGTCAATTAGTTAGAGAAGACAAGTACGAGCATTCTCAAGATCTAATTGACATTATTGATAAATTTCTCCACGGAGAAGCAGTGGGTGATGGTTGAGGTAGCGATCATGAATCACGAATAGCATGGCGAAGAGAACTTTCACGAATATATGGCCCAGTTTTTTATGAAGTTTATCATGCACGCAATCAATTGAGAGTCAATAAATTAGCACCAGCAGGACTATCGATTGGTCAATTAGGTAGATATGTAACAGATGCCCAAATTTCCCAAGGATTAACTTCTATAGCTGGAGAATTGTATCAGTCGATGAGAGGCTATGGTAGAATTGAAAACTTAGATGACAAACTTGCCATTGTTCATTTCTACGAAGATAAGTCTATAGAAGCGTTGGGAATGTTATCGTAACTGCCAAGTTATTATTCGCCTAAAGCAATTCTCGTAAAACGTCCGACGGTGATATTCTCGCCGACCTTTGCAACAACTTGCTTCACGAGTTCAGAGATAGTGATGCTTGTATCTCGTATATATTCTCCTTTGAGAAGCTCATCAACATTTTTTGGATTCATCGAAGCAACCTGAAGAGCAATCTCATGGGCCAAGTGTTTAAATTCGTCTGTTCGTGCTACAAAATCCGTCTCGCATCGTAGTTCTATCAATACACCAACCTTCCCTTGATGAACGTAGGATTCAATAATTCCTTGCGACGTTTCTTTTCCTTCTTTTTTTGAAGCTTTTTCTAATCCTCTTTCTGTGAGAAGTTTTTTTGCTTTACCGTAATTACCACTTGCATCTTCAAGTGCCTGGCGGCAATCAGAAACGCCAGCAGAAGTCTCTTCACGAAGTTTCTTGAGATCATTGAGAAATATTTTCATAAAAACTCAAAATTCAAAGATCAAAATTCAAAATTGAAAGTCAAAACTCAAAATTTATTAAAAACTTTTTACTTTAGACTTATACTTTTGCCTTTTGAATTTTGACTTCTAACCTGTATTTTTCTTCGGTCTTCCACGCTTGCCAGTCGATGTCCCGCTCGGCTGAACGGAGACGGGTTTAAGCGACGTAGTTTTCTTTATTGTCTCATTGACCGGCTTACTTGCCTCAGCTTTCAATTCTTTCGGTTGCTCTAATGCTGGTTCAGGCTTTTTATTCTCCTCAGTTTTTTTACTCTCTTTCTCTCGAGACGTCTCTATATCCTTTTCCCGTTTCTCTTTCCCTTCTTTATACGCCTGCGCAATACAATGGACGATGTATTTTATAGACCCGACCGCATCGTCATTAGCCGGAATGACATAGTCAACACCATTTGGATCTGAATTCGTATCAACTATTGCAATAACCGGAATACCCCTTCGGATCCCTTCTCGTACCGCTGCCTGTTCTTTTTTTACATCAACGACAAAGAGAGCCGCGGGTAATTCCTTAAACGTTAAAACGCCTCCATAAAATACTCGAAGTCTCGCAAGATACCGGGTGAGTTTGCTCTGTTCATGCTTTGGAAACTTTTTCCATCCCCCATTTTGTTGTTCCTCTGCCAATCGATTTATTTTATCAATATTTTTCTTGACGCTATCCCAATTTGTCAAAAATCCGCCTATCCATCGTTCAACGAGATATGGTGAACCTACTCTGTCTGATTCTTCCTTCACCGCACCTGCAGCTTGTCGTTTCGTACCGACAAAAAGCACTTCTGAACCACTAGCAACAAGATTTCTGATAAAAACGACAGCCTTTTCAAGTCCTATTTTTGTCTGAGCGAGATCAATGATATGAACACCGTCTTTTTCTGTGTAGATAAACGAGGCAGCCTTCGGATTCCACCGTTCGGATTTATGTCCAAAATGGCACCCGGCTTCAAGTAATGCTTGTAACGTAATTTCTTCCATATCCTCCTCCGCAAAAGCTATGGCGGATTGATGGTTGCTAAACTTTCAAATATTAATTTGCTCATTAAGCAACACATCAAAAATGGCGCGGGATACGCGCCAATAAAATTACCGCGTATCTCTTTTATCCTCCACCTAAGTGAGTCAAAAATGACTAGAGATACTTGTGTCTAGGTGTGCGTTATAGAAGCATACTACCAAATTTTTCTTTTCAGCACAAGCCCTTGACTCGACTATTGATGTAGTGATAACGTTATTTACGGAGATAAATAAATGATTGAATCTGAAGCAACTGACGAATCTGGTGTGCATCTAGATGGTTCCGGAGGAAACGCTTCCGAAGAAACTCCAGGACAATCAGTTGCTGATTTATTTAGATCAAAACCCAAGTATGAAGGTATAGCGAGATACTTCTCTCCCCTTGCGGATTTATTAAAGAGATTGGGAAAGTAATTATATCTTCACCGTAAGAATAGTGCGATGACGTATAGTTAAGGCACAGGAAATTTTTTACAGAGGGTTTTGAAGTCCCAAGTTGGCAAAAGAATTTTCCAGAAGTTTTTTAGCCCAAGAGTAATCCTAAAAATACTCTAGTACTATGTAGTACTATACTTTTTACGCTTTGATTTGAAAGGTGCACTATGGAGGTCTTCGATCTCCTTATGCAACGAACGCTTGTCGTCAAGAGTCGTGAGGATCTGCGTCAGTTGTTGCCTTTTATGCACGTCTAATTGCTTTCCCACTTCTCTTATAAGCAGTTGCGGCCAAAAATAACGAGGGTATCGTCGTATCAGATTATGCCACTGCGCACTTACCATAGAATTATCAACATTTTCTTTCCGCTTTGGTAGTTTATGGATAACGTTTCGAAATCCCTCCCCTTTCTGGCTAAGCCATGCAGCAACTTTTGCTACGGTTGCATGACTTGTGTGGACGGCGACAACGACTTCTTCATATGTTTTATCTTCAAGAAGAAGTTTAGCTATACGCAATCGTTTAGAAAAAAATGCGACTTCTTTTCTGGTAAATAAATCCTGTATAAATTGGATCACTTCGTCAGGATTTCGAATCATTTGAAATGCAGCAAGTAGGTCACTTATGAGGTCTTCTTGTTGATCACGAGATAACTTTTCCAATCGAGTAATTTTTTGAAGTACAAATCGCTTCCCCATATTGATATAAAATAATCTAGTACTACATAGTACTAAAGTGTTTAATAAAAATTATTTATGTATCTATATGAATGCTATACTGACCTAGTATACTACTATGTAGTACTTTAATAATAATTATTTTAACTTTTGATTTATGGGACAGGAAAGCGTTTGCAGAGAAGTTTTACATCCCGGGCGATGCCTAATAATTTTTTGTTTCCCATAAGCTCTCTGCGGGCCTTTTTGAGATATTCAGAACGCTCTTCTTTGGCAGCAGGCAACCGATATGCTTTGATTTCATCAATAACTTGGGTCATCCACTTTCCGATCATTCTCATCTCTTTTTCCTTCATACCTCGCGTTGTTATCGCAGGCGTTCCAAGCCGGATACCCGATGGATAAAACGGAGGCATGGAATCAAAAGGAACGCCGTTTTTATTAAGTACAATTCCACTAACCTCCATAGCAAATGCTGCGATTGACCCATTGACTCCTTTGTTTTGTAAATTGATCAAAATCAAATGATTATCACTGCCACCACCTACCAGATGAAATTCTTGTTCAACGAGGACTTTGGCAAGCGCTTTGGAATTTTTTACAATTTGCGCAGAATATTTTTTAAACGCGGGAGTAGCGGCTTCTTTGAGTGCCACAGCTATTGCTGCTGTTTGATTGTCATGAGGCCCTCCCTGGAGACCAGGAATGATTGCACTGTCGATGCGTTTTGGGAGGTCCGGATTTTTCTTAAGTCCTTTATTGGTAACCATAATCAGCGCTCCCCGCGGACCACGAAGCGTTTTGTGTGTCGTAGTAGTCACGATATGCACGTACGGAACGGGAGAAGGATGAACGCCAGAAACTACAAGACCTGCAATGTGTGATATGTCTGCCATTAAGTATGCGCCGACACGGTCTGCGATCTCGCCGAATCTTTTGAAGTTTATTATCCGAGCATATGCTGTAAATCCGCAAATAATTATTTTTGGTTTTTCTTTTTTGGCGAGAGCTTCAATCGCATCGTAATCGAGAAGTTCATCTTTTCCTAATTCATACTGCACCGAGGTAAAAAATTTTGAAGCGAAGGTAAGCGGCGCACCGTGCGTCAGGTGCCCTCCAAATGCAAGAGATAATCCCATAGTCTTGTCTTTGTAATCCAAAAGTGCCATGTAGACCGCGTAGTTAGCAGGAGATCCGGAAAGTGCTTGGACATTGACAAACGGCACATCAAATAGTTTTTTTGCCCGCTCCTGGGCTAAAAGTTCTACTTCGTCGATAACCGCGTTGCCTTGATAATATCGTTTTTTTGGGTACCCTTCTGAATACTTATTGTTCAGTACTGTCCCTAAAGTCTCAAGCACAGCAGCGGATGCATAATTTTCCGAAGGGATCATCTCAAGGACGTCTCTTTGTCGCCTCTCCTCTTTTTTAATAAGTTGTGCAATCTCAGGATCAACAATCGCAAGTTTCATTCGTCTGATAATAGGAGAGGATTAGTATCTTGTCAATAAACATTTTTTTTATATTACAGGACCTTGATGTGGTTGCCAAAAACCCCATTTGCCTATTTCAATTTCTGGCATTACAGTTCTTGCAACCGTACGCATATCTCCACTTAAGTTTCCAAGTGATGATTGATCTTTAAATGCTGCCGCTTGTCTGACGAGGGTATGAATTTCTGGAAGCGTTCCCGTAATCTGAAGATGCATCATAGCGTTAATTTCATAAAACTCGGGATCATCTCTTTGTATACCATCAATTGAATAGATATGAGCTGCTAACTCCGGTTGTTCCCACATACATCCGGCATTTACAGCAAGCAATGATTGCGGATCAGTATTGCCTACATATCGAACAATATCTTCATCTGATAATGGTACAAATTCAAAAAAAGTTTCCGTTTGTCCAGCGATACCTCGTTTTTTACCGGGACAATACGCTGCAGCACCTACACGGAAACGTGCTGCAATTAATCCATGTGGATTTGCCTTTGCAGGTCCAAGATGTCTCGTGAGAAAATTTCTAACATCCAAAGGGGAAGATTCTGCTGGTAATTTATTACATGGTTTCCAATTTCCTGATCCATCTCCAAGATCAAGTACCACATCGTTTGCTACAAAAAGCATATCTGCGCCAGCATGTTGTGACCCTGCTGCCCCAAGCATAGCTTCTACCATCGCAGCAGGATTACTGGGTGTTTGCAAAGTCTTACACGCTGCAATAAGATGCGCCTCTCGTTGAAAACGTCTATTATATTGACTTTCTCCAAATTTATTTGGTGTCATAGCCAAGACAGGAATATGAGAAATGCCGGCTTGCTCTAAACTCACCGACATGCCAATGTGCTTGCGACTCTCCGGTCGGGTACATAAAATTATCGCCTGAATGCTTTGCATATCACCGAACTCTTTAGGCGTACCTTTTCCAGTACTAAATCCTTTGTCTGGAGCAAATCGTAGTCCTACGTCAATATCTCTCATAAAAACGAAAAAAGGCCCGCAAAAGGCCTTTAACTCTAATAAATACAATATGTAACTGATTTTATATGTTTTTTCATTTGGTGAACGCCCAAGATATATAAATGGACATTCGTTGCTTGAGACCCTCCATGCCTTAGCACTCAACTTTTTATCCCGACGTAACGTCGGGAACGTCTCGTGCTGCGGCTATCGGCGGGTCAAGCATTTCTAATCCCGATTTAATCGGGAAAGAACTGCTTTGAAAAACAAAAACGCTCAAAGTCAAAAAGGCTTTTAGCGCTTTTTTAGAGTATATAAAATTCGAAGTGTATTCGTCAATAACAAAAAATGCCACTTACGACATTATTTTGGCTTTTTGATATTTCTTTTATTGAGGGCATCCTGGACGACTTTCCAGATACGTAAAGAAACATGTTCTATGGATTTCGTCGCATCGACAATAAGATATTGCTTCGGATATTTTCGTGCGCGGTCAAGATATCCTTTGTGCACCCGTTCATAAAATTCTACTTGTTGTAAGTCTAATCGATCTTTCGCTTTAAGAGATTTACTCCTTCTTTTCATCCCCACTCCGACTGGAATATCCAAAAGTATCGTTAAATCAGGTATAGCACCATTGACGGCAAGTTCATTGAGTTTTTCTATGACCCCAGCTCCAAGCTTCCTCCCATACCCTTGATAGGCAATGCTACTATCAACATATCGATCGCAGACAACTATGTGCCCGGCTTCAAGCGATGGAAATATCACTTGCTCTACATGTTGGGCGCGTGCCCCCGCCATAAGATAGGCTTCTGTCCGCGCATCTAAATCAACGTTTTCTGAGTTATGAGTAATTGCGCGAATCTGCTCTCCAATTCTTGTCCCGCCTGGTTCCCGCGTCACTTTTACCTGATAGCCTTCTTCATGAAGATGACTAGCAAGAATCTCCACTTGAATTGACTTCCCCGCACCCTCCCCGCCTTCAAACGTAATAAAAAAACCTTTTTTCATATGTGGCTATTGTAATGCAACATCTAAGCTCGCAGCAAGGGCAAGTTGATGAAAAAGTATTCGATCATCGAGCCTGCCACCATATGGAGCCTCTGAGAGGACTGTTGGGATACCTTGATCGTTTAAATATGTTTCCCATGAGCCATCATCCCTACTGTCAACTGCGACAAATCTATCCCATTCTATAGCATCACTTGCAGATCCTTGTCCGGTAGAACCAAAGGAAGGATGATAGAAGAGTCCATGCCACCTTTGATACATAGCTTCTTGAATTTTTTGTCTTTGTCCAACTAATGGTTCACCGTTAAGCCAAATATATCCACGACCAGGAGCAAAAGAGTCTTCATGCTGAGAGACGCCTAATACGATGTCATATTTTGCCATTAACATGTCAGTATCTCTTTCTATTATCGCCCCTTCGTGAGTTTTTTGTTCAGGTGTAAATTGAATACCCCATCCGTCATTGTAGTTAATACCATTTTCATTGCGACGAGATACATCCTCTCGTTCTTTTAAAGGCTTTCTGCTATGTTCTGGATGCCAAACACCATAAGCATTCAGATTGTGCGGTCCGTATAAATTCGTTAATGGATAGAAAACAAAAGAGCACCTATCTAAATATTGATCTATTATCGGTAGCGTTTTTTTTGGATCCGACAACGTCCAAAATCCCGACGGTTCTTCGTGATGTCCTGCCTCTTTTAGGATAACCACTGGAGACCGTCTTGGCGCGCCTTCTCTAGATGGAATAAATATACGAGGTATTTTAATCGACGGATTAACCGGATCAAGCAAATATTCCACCCTAGCACGTGGAACAAATTTCCACTGTTCAATACCACGAGAAATAACATCTAGCGTTTCTGGACCTTTGTAGCTCATGCAAATTTCGTAATTTTATCACAAATTTCATACACATTTTTATATACAATATCAGCACTATCGTTTGGATCAGTAGTCCATACGAGACACGTTTTCATACCCATTTTCTTTGCTGGAATTAGATCTACCTCAACGCGGTCGCCTATCATTAGGTGTGAAGCAGGAGAAACTCCAGTTTTACTCAGTATATATTGAAATCCTTTCAAACTCGGTTTGTTTTCGCCAACAATTTCACTCGTTACAATTTCTTTAAATATTTCAATTGGAATACCCAATATACCTAGGGCAGCTTTCGTTGTTTTTTGGAGTCCATTGACCAGTAAGTAATGTTGAAACTTGTCAAGATTTTGAAACATCGTGATAAGTTTTTCATCACGGTTCAAATATTTTGATCGATCCATGTACTTCTCGCACAAGGTTGCCGCCTCCACCGTCGAAATACGACAAATAAGGGCGACTGCTTGGGTACCGCTTACAGTTTTTACTTTATAGACACGGTAAAATTCTTCCTTTGCTTCATCTCTGCTAAGTCCCATCCGATCCTCGATTACCTGAAACTCAGCGTTTCTCGTGTCATCATGAGACTGCTTCGTAGGTTTATAGAGTGTCCCGTCAAAATCCCAAACTAATACTTTTATACCGGTTAACTTTTTCATACTAGTAGTCAACAAGTTGTAGCATAAAGGAATGGATAGAAACAAGAGCGAGGAATTATCCAGGCATATGATCTATTCGATCACGCTCTACCTCATACTCAATACGATATTGTTTAAATTCATCACCTACTAACTCCCTCCATAGATTTGGATCATCATGATCGCGTATAAAAAATCTACCGTCTCCTAGAACGGCAATCACAGATAAAATACCATCTTCAAAAAAATGATCGCGCACACTTAAACCTGGTAGATGAGGAGCTATTCTCCGATCGTCTGCATGAAAAGTTTCTCTACGCTCAGCTGACATATAAAGAAGACTATAGTATGGCAGGAATATATTCATCATGCTTCTGTTATTTGACTTTTGTCAAGAGAGCGGTATGATATGAGAGTAAGGAGGTTTAACAGAAAGCGGAAAAGTGTACTTTGTAAGCGTGTGGTCCCGACGTACGTCGGGAATACGAGGAAAGGGCCCTTCGGCAAGCTCAGGATAAACTTGAGATTGTGTGAGAAGGAATCGGGCCTCCGACGTTACGTCGGAGAGTATCTGCGGAAACCCTTTGGTAGCACTCTCTACCACAACATGTTCCGGACAAAGCTTATTGGCAACAATAAGACTAAATGGAATATGACAGAGTCCGCCTTCTACTGAACTTCAAAAGCATCAAGCACCAATTTCCAAATTCCAAACAAATGTAAATGTTCAAAATCCAAAATTCAAAAAATTTTGATCATTTGTATTTTATATTTTGTTATTGTTTGGAATTTGGTACTTGAAATTTGGAATTTTCTCCAAAGGAGGTCATATGTGCGGAATATTTGGCTATGTAGGTCATAAAAATAATGCTGCCTCTATTGTTCTTGAAGGACTCAAGTCTCTCGAATATCGCGGCTATGACAGCTGGGGGGTGGCTGTGGTACCCACTGCGAATACTACCAATAATCCAATACGTACCAATAAACGAATATATACCAATAAAATCATTGTAAAGAAAAAAATTGGAAAGATAGGAGACGCGACTGTTGGCGACATGCCAAAAGCATCACTTGCATTCGGCCATACACGGTGGGCTACGCACGGTGGCGTTACAGACCTAAACGCACATCCTCACCTCGATTGCACAGGAACCATTGCTTTAATCCATAATGGTATTTTTGAAAATTATCTGGAAGTAAAAAGTAAGCTTCTTGCTAAAGGGCACGTATTTGTTTCAGACACAGATACAGAAGTAACCGTACATCTTATAGAAGAATATGCAAAAACTATGATGTTTACCAAAGCAGTACAGCGCGCATTCAATGACATGGAGGGACTGGACGCAATAATTGCAGTGAATAATAAGGACCATCAGCTTGTGGCGGTCCGAAACGGCTCTCCGCTGGTAATCGGCTTTGGCGACGGGGAAAATTATTTAGCTTCCGATGCAGCAGCACTTTTACCGTACACACGCCAGGTACACTTTCTGGAAGATGATGAAATGGCAATCGTAACGGACGATAATGTCAATATCTATCATGCTAGAACCGGAGAGACTATCTACCCAAAAAAACAACATCTAAACTGGACGATCGATCAGGTACAAAAGGGTTCATTTAAAGATTTCATGCTCAAAGAAATTTATGAGCAACCAGGGCTTCTCTCTGATATAGCAACGACATCTCTAGCCCAATCGCAAAAACTCGCCTCAAGCATACAAAAAGCAAAAGACGCATATATGGTTGGCTGCGGGAGCGCTTCGTACGTATGTTTAGCCGGCAGTTATTTGTTTTCTAAAATCGCCAAACGTCACATTAATTGGGCTATTGGCAGTGAATTTGGCTATCATCTCGATTTTTTAAGTAAAAATAGCCTGGTTATCGCGCTTTCTCAATCCGGAGAAACCATGGATACGCTTGAGTCAGTAAAAAAAGCACGAGAGAGGGGTGCAAAGATATTTGCTTTAGTTAATGTATTGGGCTCAACACTTTACCGCTTATCTGATTATAAAATGCTCGTGGGTGTAGGACCTGAAAAAGCAGTTGCTTCTACCAAAGCGCTCACCGGCAAACTGGCGCATCTTATACTACTAGCCTATACAGTATGCGGGAAACCAAGAAATGGACAGATAATCGTCGAAAAAGCTGCAGTTGCTAGCCGCGCGCTTCTTTCTAAAAAATCTATTGACGGTATAAAATCGCTCGCCAAAACGTTTTCTCTATGCGAGCATATGTACGTCATTGGCCGGGGGTTATCATATCCAGCATCTCTTGAAACAGCGTTAAAAATAAAAGAGATTTCCTATATCCATGCCGAGGGTATGGCTGCAGGAGAGCTCAAGCATGGACCGCTTGCACTTGTTGAAAAAGGAACCCCCTGCATCGCCTTTTTACCCAATGATGAAACATACGGTGCCAATCTAGCCGGAGCTATGGAAATGAAAGCTCGGGGAGGCACGATTATTGGTGTTTCTCATAAACCGCATGAAATTTTTGACTATTATATTCCAGTTGAAGATGCAAAAGAAGGAACTATTATCCCAAATATTATCTTTGGCCAGCTCTTTGCCTATTACTTGACCCTTGAACGAGGGCATGATCCGGATAAACCCAGAAACCTCGCCAAAAGCGTCACAGTAAAATAATTCTGAGGCTAAAAGGCCGGGCCTTGCAGCCTCAGATCATCTTACATTGCTTCATAAGGATAAATATCCTATAATTTGTGACTGCATGGCATTACCAGAAGTTTTATATACCGAAACATATCTCGCATTTGCTCCTGCTGGAGCTAGCTATCAGGAGAGGATATTTCCTCATCCAGATGGACCACATATTCATATGCTGCAAAGTCCCGAAGCTGCACGTCTTGCAATGGCAAATGATATTCTCGATGTTCTTGCTCCAGCAGCAGATGACGACCTTGTCCTTCTTTCTACTGGCAACACAAGCCAGGCGTTTTATCCGGTATTTATTGAGAGGGCGCAAGAACGAGGAATTGACTTAACCCGCTTCAGGTATGGACATATCGATAACTATATCTATGATCCAGCAATGTATCCCGATGGGTCAGATGACGAGGATTATAAAAAGTTTCTCATGGAGCACTTTATCAAACCAGCAGGTATTTCTTTGGAAAACTTTTATCCGATACAAGGACTTACGGCCGATCCAGATAAAACAGCCAAAGAATATGACCAGTGGCTTGACGAGCAACATATTGTCGTTGCCATCGCTGGAGCGCTCGGACCAGAACCAGTCATCCACATCGCATTCATGAAACCAGATATGGACCTAGAAGTTGGCGTTGCTGCTATTGATTTATCTGATGAAGTCGTTGCAAGAAACGCTGCACGAGCAGCACAAGATGGTTATCCGCCTCCTCCCATACGAGCAATAACATTAGGTCTCAAACACTTCAGACACGCGGATAAGATATATAATTTAAATTGTGGCAGAGAGTATGTTGATCGTGTTCGAGTTGCTTTAACTGGTCCCATAGATTCAAACGTAATCGGGACATATTTACGAACACAAGATCTTGGGGAAAAAGTTCATCTCTATCTAGACGCATTAACCGCCCAACCAATTATTGAATATTTCGGCTTATCGACCTTTGAGCCTACAGCTCATTGAGATCGTTATAGAGATCGTCTATATCTGAGGAAAATTCATCGTCTCCTGAATCATCTATTTCAAATATCCAATCAGAGGGCTTTTGCTTCCGGCTGTTCTTAATTTTTTGCAGCTTATCTTCTACTTTTTGGCGGGAAGCGCGAATTTGACTTGGTGTATCAGGCGTTTCATTTTTTCTGTTACCTATAAACGAACGGATACGGTCCGACCATGCTTTCATGGTATCCTGACTGCGCGTTTGCGTCGAATTGACTCCAAGGACATCGCTTTGTGTAACCCCGGTACTTAATTTAATAAACACACCAAGTCCCAGTACCAATATAACTGCGACGACTGAATACGGTATAACTTTTGAAACGTGTGATTTTTTTGCCATATTATTATGGTGCCGGCGTGCTTGTAATCATCGGCTCATTGGATAATGCCCGTAAAGAAACTGCTGCATCTTTCAATGATTGTTTTGCAGCTACAATCGTCGCTTTAACTTGCCGTAAATCATTTTTCAGTCCATTGATAGACGTTGATGCGTTTGTGCTAATGTCGCTATCTGATGAAAAAACTGCGTACATCTTTCCAGCCTGTGCGGCAACTGCATTTTTTGCAACTTCAAGGGTAGATTCTGCAGTAGCCAGTTTTTCTTCTACTGTACTCGTATCAAGACCCTTCGCCTGAAGATCACTTGCACGAGTTTTCATTTTATCTAAAACTTCTGATAACTTTGCAAGCCTCGCAGTCATTTTTTGCGTTGTTCTCGTATTCAATTCCCCAATTTTTACCAATAATTTATCCGCTTTTATTTTTCTCTGATCGTCATATTTGTAATTCAATTTGTCTTTAACTTCTGAAATTCTTTCATTGTTTTTTTTATTTCTTCCTCGATTAGATTCAAAATTACCTTGAATAGTTCCATTGTTAGTATTTGACTGGCTACCCGCAACCTCTCCCGTCATAGGATTTTTCAAACCTAAACCTAACAGTAATAATCCAAGCAACTGATCGAACATAATATTAGTATGTAGGAAAAAAACAATTCCTGTCAAGAGGCAATGAGATTATTCACTTTTCCTTGTGTCCAGTCCGATCTTACTCGCCTGCGGGGTTTTTTGGTTGCTATACTTCGCTCCCTTCTTTTTATAATACGGCACTTCGGCAGCCGAACTTAGCTCTTCAAACGATATTGAACATATGCGCATGCCCGGATACAGCATCACCGGGATTCTGCCCATATTGGCTAGCTCAAGCGTGATGTTTCCGCGAAAACCACATTCGATATTGGCAGCAGTCGAATGGACGATGACACCAAGTCGACCAATTGAGGATCGACCTTCTAGTCTCCCTGTTAAATCATCTGGCATTTCAATATGCTCACGCGTCATGGCAAGGATAAACTCTCCGGGATGAAGAGTGAATGCTTCTCCATCCGTAACGGTAATTTCTGTGGTGATGCCTTCTAGCGTCTTGGGATTTTGAGGGTCTAGATAGGGCGTTTTACTATGATTAAAGACCCGATACTCACTCCCCAACTGCAGATCGATCATGCAGGAGCCCAACTGCGTCGCATAATCGGGTTTTGGAAAAATTTTGATGCGCCCGGAAGTAATTGCTTTTTTAATATCTCGATCGGAAAGAACCATGCAAGAGAAGTATACGGATATTCCGACGTCACTTCAATACGTACGTCTAAGTCAAGTCTAATCAAGTTAGTGGAGGAAGCGGAACTTACTTTACGATGCAACTCTGACCCAACATGGACATGAAACACGTCCTCATGCAGACCTTCTTTAGACATAACGGTACTCCTTTATATTGTTAAACCAGGTTTTTTATAGCAAACGGCAAACTATACCATGGGATACCTACAAACGCAACCGTTATACCTCTTCGTGTCGAAGAATACCTGAGTTTGAGAAGCTCGACGAGGACAACGTAGGAGACAACGATGCCGGCAAGAAGCCCGTAGTATGTGAGCGGAAGATGAACAAACTGAAATAATGCCCCGACAGGGGTAAACGGCAGGACGAGGGAAACCGCGACGATGGTAAAAAGTCCCGCCGCAAAGAGTTTATCGGGTTTACTTCTGAAAAATGGGACCTGATGGGTACGGAAGGCATACGTGTTATAAAATTCTTCTTTTTTCCTCTTCAAAGGCAGTCAATGACCTGTGCGCATTTTATACGTTTTCCTCCATAATAGAAACGTTGAAAGCCACGCGACAACGCCGAGTCCTACGACGGTGATTGTTCCATACTGGAATAATTTTTTTGCATCAATTGCATATGTCTTGTCTTGACCTAAAGAAATTGCTTTTTCAGATTGTTTTATATAGTCGCCTACGGTAGGATGATTCGGATACAATCTTTGCACTTGTGTAAATGCATCTAACGCCTTTGCATACTGTTCTTTCCAGAAAAAGCCAAGTCCTGTAAGCCAGAGTGTGTACACTGGATTTTGAGATGAACGTACAATAGATTGATCACGCATGAGACTTATAACATCTTCGCTGTCGCGTAAAAAATTATAATTTCCGCTCGAACTCTCAAATGCATACGTCGCAAGCCCCACAACATTTCCATATATATCGATGGCAGGTCCTCCGCTATTTCCTACATCAATAGACGCATCAGTTTGAATCAGACGTCGTCCACCTTCGTCAAGTTTTATGGAAGAGACGATACCACGAGTCACTGACACAAAGGCAGACGACGTACGGTAGTCAATTAGGCTTGCTGTATCTGACATATCTCCTTCTACAAGCGCCGGAAACCCGATAACAACAAGTGGTGTTCCTTCTTTTAAGCTATTGGTTGGTCCAAGCGGTAACGCAGGAAATGTCATTGCCGATTCTCCAAAACGAAGAACCGCAACATCAGACCCAATTGGTTTCTTTTTTCGTAACACGACGTCACTTGCGTACCTATTTGGTACATCGACCGCCAGTAGAGACGCTTTATACATGTCACGATCCATAATGACTGTACCAGCGACGTCGCCTGCTTCAAGTTTTTTCTTATCGTAGGAAATTGGCACAAGTCCGAGTACAACGATGTAACTTTCACCAGATGCCGAAAGCGTCAAAATTTTTGCGTCAATGAGATTATAAAAGGAGGTAATAACTGCACTTGCTGCGGTCGGATTATCTTTCACTGCTTGTAAACTTTTTTGTGTTTCTTCAAGAGATACGGTACTACTCGTTTGCTTATACAATAACTCACGCACGAGATCCGTCGTAAATCCGGTAAGCCCTTCCTCAAAAAGATTTTTTACAATCATTTCTTCAGGGTATGATTTAACGACATGACCGTTGGTTGCTAGTAACCCGTCAGAGCTTATGACAACGCCACTTCCTTTTGAGACGAAACAGAACCGGTAGCCAGTTTGCAGAAAACGTAAACGACTTATGTCTTTGGGAGATACAGTATAGCAATGGACATGGACAATTGAGGCTACCGATGGTTTGGCGAGTTCTACGAGCTGCGTTGCTTCATACGTTGGGACAATGACTTTATTTTCATAAGCGGTTATTCCAAGTACTTTTTTTGCAGAGTCTCCTATGGCAAATGTTGAAAGGAGTTGATCGATCGCTTGCTTGGCCAAACTTATTTCATCATATTTTGCGACGATGTGATACGAATAGGTATTCCCTACGATGATATATTCATCAAAGGGAATATCCTGACCAAAATGATGTTCTTGCCGAGTTATTTTTCTTGCATTGGTTTGACCTAAAGCCATGTCTAATGAACTGACAAACGATCCGTCGTTTTTATATGTAGCTTCAAGGGTGTCCACTATCTGATCTCGTAGCTCATCATCTGATAGATTTGATTTATCTCCATCCTGTGCTACTTCAAGTGGCTTAACATCTATCGTGACTTTTCCTCGCCCTGTATCTGAAGACAGCGTTAAAAGATTGCGCTGGGCGACACCAGGTGGAGGAGTTTGTAGCGTTTGTTTCCATAGGATAGAGTCATACGAAAGAGCATACTCAAAAACATCTGACTGATAGAATCGTTTACGATTAGCTTCTGGGGATCGTATCGCATCAAAAGCATTTGACATCTGAGACATGCTAACCGAGGAAGAACCTGAAAAAGTCGGTTGCTTACCAGTAGATGCATTCCCAATAATCGTCTGAGGTAAACCGGTGTTATAAATAACGATCGCCGTTGATACTAATAGAAGTACGATAAAAATAATAGTCGCTTTTTTATTCATATCTATGCCTTGTTATCGTATCACAAATCAACAGGTCTTTACGGTCTTTCATTCTCGATTTCCACCCTGTGGAATAAAGCACCAAATTCGTGTGGTACAATAGCCGGCATGAATAAAAATAGCGTTCAAGGCCCGTTTATTGTTATGCTTGCTGCAAGCTTGTGGGCTCTTGATGCACTCATTCGGACTCCTCTGACAAAGACTATACCCTCTGCATCGATTGTGTTGTATGAGCATGCCATCGGTCTTCTTGTCTTAAGCCCGATTTTTATAAAGTCAGTTCCGATACTTCGCAGTTTATCGACAAAAACGTGGGCGCACGTAGTACTGCTATCCCTGGTAAGTAGTGTCGGCGGAACACTCCTTTTTACCCAAGCACTCTCGGCGAGCTTTGCAACCGGCGACTTTATCACACCATTACTCCTGCAAAAACTCCAACCGCTTTTGGTCATCGCCCTTGCCGCCCTCATCCTGAAAGAAAAATTGCACAAACAATTTTTCCTGTGGGCACCACTTGCCCTTATCGGAAGTTATCTTATGAGTTTCGGACTCACGCTGCCTCATGTGTCTTTGGCAAATAAAGAATTAGTCGTTCTCCTTTCATTGGGCGCAGCAGCTTGTTGGGGATCTGGAACGATCATAAGCAAACTGCTTCTTTCAAAATATAGCCCGCGCGATGCGACCTTTCTTCGATTTCTGGTAGCAATTCCGATTGCTTTTGTAATTGCCATATCTCTCCATCAATACGCCCCTCTAGGTACTTTAACTTCTGCGAATATTCTTCGATTTATTCTCATAAGCATTACAACTGGTGCTGCTGCTCTCCTCATGTACTATCACGGTCTCGCGAGAACCAAGGCGCATATTGCAACGATTGCTGAACTTGCGTTTCCCCTTGCAAGTGTCGCTATCGGCATCACATCGCTAAATCCTTACGGCGCGCCGCAATCGCTTTCCCTTGCTCAAATGGCAGGTATTATCCTGCTTATTGGATCTGTCCTTCGTATAAGTTTTTTGCATCAAACATCCAACGATCCCTTGCATATCAAGGGAGTAGTTATACGAGGAGCCGGTGATGGCAAAAAACTTGGGCTTCCCACCGCAAATATTAAACTTACCAAACCCTTAGCCCTCGTCCATGGCGTTTATACGTGCGAAGTAGCAATTGATGGAAAAACATATCAAGGGGTCCTCCACCACGGTCCTCGGCTCGTTTTTGGTGAAACGAAACCACAATTTGAAGTGCATATCTTTGCCTTCAATAAAAATATCTACGGGAAGAAAATTGAAGTAATGGTAAAAAATTTTATCCGCCCGACACGACAATTTTCATCAAAAAAAGCACTCATCAAACAAATGCGCAATGATTGTATAATCGCAAAAAAGATTCCAAGGGCTCGTTCGTTGATAACTTCATAGGTATTAACAAATACGGCCCTTTGTGCAGCGTCATGCTGATCAAGTTAATAATGAACGCTGCCTTAAGGCTATTTAAATTAAATCTCTACTTCTTGCCAAGTTCCAAAACCATAACTGTTTTATTGACAACATGAAAAATAAGACTTTTGGGATCGGTAAAACTCCCTAGTTCCTTCCAAGTAAAACTCCGATTGTCAAAAAAAGTTGACTGCGAAGGAGTTAAGATGCTTCCATCATGTGGATCGATAAGCTGATTAAGCACATGGAGCGCATCAATAAGAAGAGGATTGACATCACGCTTTAGAGAAGCCTGCGCAAACACAACAAAACTTCCCAGAGTAACAGGATTTAGGATTTTTTGATCGAACAATTGAGGTAGATAATGGAGAAATGGATGAGCCTGCGGGTCAAGGTCAGTGACAAGATCAATAAGTGCACCAAGATCCTTTGATCGTATTGTTGCTTGTTTTTGATCCATAACAAAAATGTATTCGTGTCTTCAATATATATTGTAACGAATTGAGTATAAGATATATAGATTTAATTTCATTTGTTAGAAATACTCCTAATTTGACAGGGATGACCATACAATAAAAAGGGTAAATTCATAAAATTTAAGTCAATGATTAAACATTGACAAATCATTGAGTTTGAATTAAGATAGCTATATGACTAAATTGCAAATTACATTGACGGATGAAGAAACGCAGTTGTTGGCTATGCGAGGCGGCTCCATGGGTTATGACGTGACCAAATATGCTAAATACGTGCTGGCACGTGAAGCGATCGATGGCGTTTACGGAGTTCCAACTTTTAGAGCCAATACCAAAATGGAGAAAGTAATAAAGGAGGGGTTAGAAGAATATCGACAAGGCAAAACAAAAATGTGGCCTTTGGGCAAGTATGGACGCATCCGATAAAAACTCGAAAAAATTTCTAGTTGAAGGTGCGTCACAAAGGGCCGTATCCGTAAATACCTATGAAGTTATTTACGGACTAGCCCTATGACAATTCACGAAACAAGTAATTTTTCTAAAAGAATAGAAAAATTGACCAAGAGAAACCCACGTTTGAGACAGAAGATTGATAAAAAACTGCAATTGTTAGTAACTGACTCAGGTAATAATAGTCTACGACTGCATAAAATAGATGGAAAAGAAGATTCGATTTGGAGTATAAGCATAGACATGAAACTAAGAATCTTATTTACCTACGTAGAAAACGGGATTCTGATATTTGATATTGGTACTCACGACGAGGTTTATTAAGGTATTTTAATTATTTCCATCCCCGACAATCCTTTTTCTCCAAAACTGTTTATCCTGAGTTTACCGAAGGGCCTGCCCTGAGCGAGCGAAGCGAGTCGAATGGGTGGACTCTTTACGAAAAAACCTGTCCTGAGTTTACTTGTGGTGAGCGTAGTCGAACCATCGAAGGATTCGGACTGATTTTCAAATCTTGACTTTCGCCGCTCAATTCCGCAAAGATGGAAGGACGATTTGTAAACACTATAAACATAAAGGATTATTCACTAAATTCGCTCAATTAATTTTTTATCTCATAGCAGCGCTACCGTGCCACATCGCAAGCAGTCTACTCCTCGCGAGCTGAAAATCTGCTCCGGGTTGTGTCTGCATCTCATACACAACATTACCACCCACTTCGGCTGTAGTGGTAGTATGGGCAGATTCGCCTCCTCGAGTGAAACCATAAAGTCTGACGTGCGCACCATCGTTAATTACGCGCTCGCTCTCAGATACGTTTGGTCTAATATCTAACTCTGTCGAGAGTCGATGAATCACAGCAGTTGGTAAGTCAGGTGAACCTGGAACGATCTCACCAATCAAATGTACAGAATCAGGAACAAAAAACGGACTCCCTGGCACATCTTTACCGTATAAAAATGCCAATCGTGTGTCTGGGCTCGTTAGATCAATCGTTCGAACGTCTAGAGTCCTATCAGGATTCTCGTTAATACGGCGATACGTTATATCATTTAAAGTAAATTCTGACGGCAATCCTTTTATAATGCTGCCTTCTCTTCGAACCGCACTAAATGTTTGAACAACCGCTTTGTCTCGATTACTTAATGTGGTCGGCGTTTGGGTATCTACAGCTACTTCTGTATCTATTCCCGTACCAGCATCTGGCATATAAGTGCAGTCTAAATGATTTTTTGATGTATCGCAACCTAGCAAAAAACATATTGAAAAAAAAACAAAACAGGGCTGTTATGGCAAATCTATACCTGCTCTCCTAAGCATTTCTTTCGTGACTTTACTGTTTCTTGGATAGGTTGCTCCGGGTACGGTCACCACCGGGTATGGCATTGCATCTGGATAATTGCTTCCGGCAGTGATAGTAACTTGGAGTGCACCGAATAACCGATCAAGCTCACCGGCTATATGATACAGTCCTTTTTGCGCGAGAACATCATCAATCTCCCTATATTTTTTTAACAAGACCGATGGTGCAAAAATTCCGCCGGGAGTTTCCATAAAGTCTTCCGGTTTTACATGCATACCCCAACGACTCATGATTTCAACTGCCTGTTCAATCGTCGTATCTTGTAATAAATTCCAGGACGCAAACACAGGAAGGAGCGCAATTGCGCCTATGTCTCTGTCGCCACTTATTGCACCATATGCGCCAGTTACCAAAAGTGCACCGGCAGGTCCCCAGGAAATGAGATTATTGATTCCGAGATCTTCTCGACGAGTTTTCAGTCCCGCAAATTTAAAGGCGATCCCACTCAATGAAGATGAGTTGCTACCGCTTCGTTCACCCCTCGGAATAAAAACGAAAGAGTGCCTATCCGATGTAAAAAGGAGAGGTTCACCGATGAGCCGATTTTCTGTTTTCCCCGCATCTTGTCTGTGCAGGTATATGCCTGACTCATTTAAACGAGTGACCTGCCGAACTTGGATTTTGTTGCCAGTATCGTCAACAAGTACCAGATTATCAACAAACTCACTAGCTTTTCCATCGTGCACACTATCTGGATATACTACCACGCATGCACCATATTCATCCGCTACGGCTTGAAAGAGCGCGGGCACATTGAGTCCTTGTGCGGTAAGCCGTTCTGGCCAGGTATCTAACTCGGATAAATCAGCATTTGGCAAGGGTGATCCGAATGTTTCAGAACCATACGTAACTCCATCCAGTGTGTAGGAACCATCTTTATCACTACCTCCGGCAAAATCCAGCCTAGTAGGACGAAGGTGAAGCTTTCCGTTTTCAATGGCAAACATTTCGCTATCAGTAAATTCAGCCGTTGGCGGAGGGGAAATTGGTTCAGCTTTTGTAGACACCGGTATTGGAGACGCTGTTTCACGAAGGGCGGGAGCTCCTTGTGGTGCATGAGCCGAAGAACGTAATGCTGAAAATATGCTTCCAGCTGCAACCCCCGTAATACCTGCCGCTGTGTAACGTAACATTCTTCTCCTCGACCAACGCTTACCGTCTGCTTCAATAAGACTTTGAAGCGCGTCGCCAATGTCTACTTTAGCAAGTTTTTTTTGATAACGCTGATTTTCTTCGTTTTTTTTATGAACTTCCAAAGTTTGACCCCAAAACTCATTGACCTCACTAAAAGAGTTAGCGGGCAAGCGGTTCCCATATAAAAACAGTAGTCCTCTGGTTCGATCTGCATGAGAGTCGGCATCAGTAAGTGCGGTTAAGTGTTCAGTTATACCGGGAAATTGTTTTTGTATTTGTCTTCCGACTTTATCTGCATGTGAACCGGTATTTTTTTTGAAAAGTACCAGCATCATGGTCACGTCGCTGGCTATATCAGGATAATCAACAGTCTTCTCCCGTCTAGGATACAAGTCAGTTTCAGTATACGGTCTCGGCCTTATTATTGATAAAGTTTCTTCACTACCCATAAGTTTATATATAATTATATATAATAATCGGCGGCTTTTTTGCGTATATAAAAGAGGCTTTGCAGCGCTCGCCCCGCACCGGACGATGCAGGATGAACGTCATCCCCGACAATCCATTTTTTCCAAAACTGCCTGCCCTGAGCGAGCGAAGCGAGTCGAATGGGTGGACTCTTTACGAAAAAATTTTACCCCGTTGATTTGCGAAGCAAATCTTTCGGGGCGGACTGAGTTTCAAAGGATGTTTCGCGTTTACCCTGAGTCCTTCGACGCAATTACAGTGTGCATAGCCGAACTGCTCGGGATAAATTCCGTCGAAGGGCGCGCGATTTTATTGCTCTCTCCACGAGCAATTTTGTATATTTTATCACAAAAAATAAACCAAGTAATTGGAACATAACAAAAAACAATGGTAAATGAGCATAATAACGGCTCCAATCTAAAATGAGATAATAACTCATAGACGCGAGGCTAGTAAAAAAAGAGCAACAAATTACAATCGCAGTTATATTTTTTTGCAATGCGAGTTTTAGAGAATAAAACAATCCAAGAAAAAACAAAACAAAAAGATAGGTTCCATAATTTTTCAGTGAAATTATTTGTTCAACAATCCCAATACCATTGAAATAGGGTACCTGTTCAGAAAAATAAAAATTTTCAAATATCTTTTTGACTCGCGATACTTTGTCTGGTAACAATGCTTCCTTAAAACTATTGGCTTGATAGACAGAGGCTACTTTCATACGCCAGTCAAACATATACCGTACATTTTTGTACGGATCTGAATAAGTAAACGGGTTCAAGCTCACAAAAATAATTAAACTAATCAATATAGGCAGAAGACCTAGTAAAATGTCTTCTATTCTCTTTTTTCTCAAAACAAAAATCAGAATTATATTGGAGATAAAGAATATTGCCAATAACATCGACCCATTAAGTTTTGTCGACATACATAGTCCTACAAATAATGAAAATAGTAATAAATAGAGAATCTTTCTTCCTTTAGCGAAGTAAAGACTCATAAACAAGAATGCTGCATTAAAAGTAAAAAGAAATAATGCCTCAGAATGGGCTTTAAGTCCCGCATCTATTATTAACGAATTAAACCCATATAAAAAAGAAAATATTACCGCAGGAATTACACCTGCACTTTGTAATACAAAAAAGTAAGCAAAAATAACAGCACTTGCTAGTAAAAATATATTCAACACTCTTGCTTGATAGATAAGGATTATTGGTTTTAGACTTTCTTCTCCATATTTAGCCACATAATCTTCAGGAAAACCAGAATCTCTATCGTCAAACTTAATAACATTGGAGTATCTTTTGTAATCTGCGTATGTATTCATATAGGATTCGTCTATTTCATAAAAACCGTTTTTTATTAGAAACTGTGTATAGTCAAATTGTTTTCCATTGTGCTGTTTTGCGCTGAGATATAATGGATACAGCCAAACTCCATAGGAATATTCTGCAAGTTTTGGCTGATCGTATGATTCACCTGATTGCCAGATTCTATTATTGAAATCTCCATGGATGTAAAATTGAAAAAAATAACTTTTACCGACCCAAGGCACTTCATCCCAAAAAGAAACAGGAATAGTCTTACTGTAGGCGCTATAGCAAAAAACCAGAACGAGAAAAAGAACATACGGAATGATCAATAATCTTAACCATGGAGTATTGAATATTTTTGTCATCTCATAAATATCTTACCGTAAATATAGGTCAGTTGCTATTGTTATCGATATCAATCTGATATGATTTTATAAGAGGATGTTCTTTAAAATTTTTGCTTTTTTTGTCCTTCGACTACGCTCAGGATTGTCCGAGCCGATCCGTCGTCAAGTTCAAGACATGCTTTTTACGATGCCAGATCTAAATCATCATCTTGACAATGTCTTTTAAAAGAGTCATAATCATGATATATGAATTTACCGATTATTCCAATTATCAAATCCGTCACTGATCTGAGATATCAAACCGCTGATATCATAAGACTTCTGGAACAAAGCCAGCCGGTGCTGGTAACCAGAGATAATGATACTGTTGCGGTGATGCTTTCCCCCTCTCAATACCAACAGATACTCAACTTTTTTGAAAAACAGGAAGAAGAGAAAGTGGTACAAAGATTGGAAAAGGAAATCGAAAAAAAAGGAAAATTTAGTGATTTTGCTTCTTTTGACAAAAAACAACGGAAAAGACTAAAGATTGCCTAAGGGCTCGTTCCTAAATAATCTTTACGATTATTTGAGATTACGGCCCTTTGTGGCGCATCTACATATAAAAAAATGTACAAATTATTTTTGAGTGCGCCCTAAATGTATACCATCCTCATCGAAAAGAAGCCTGCAAAATTTCTTTCCAAATTAGATTCAAAAAGCTACCGGATACTATCAAATGCCGTTAGAAAACTTTCTTTTTATGGTGAAACGACTAACCTTGATATAAAACCTCTCAAAGGAAAGTTCAAAGGGATGGCAAGACTGAGAGTCGGATCAAGAAGGGTGCTTTTCACTGTTAACGAAATGCAAAAAGAAATAAGAATTTGGATTATCGAGAACCGGGGAGATGTCTACTAAAGAATCTGGCAAAGCCAGAAAAGGCTCTGCCCAACGATCCTTTTTCTTCAAAACTGCCTGCACTGAGGATCCGCCAGTTGGCGTAGACGAATGTGTGGACTCTTTACGAAAAAACTTGTCCTGAGTTTATCGAAGGATACGGACTGATTTTCAACGGATTGCTATATATAAATCGCGGTCACACATTTTTTCAAATCTTTGGCCCTTCTATATCTTCCACTAAACTTTAGAGTAATAATGAGTTTGAAATCTTGTAAAGATACATTTATTTTTAATATAGTATTTTTGCGTTCAACTTTATCGATCTCTTTTTTAGTGGCCGCATTGGACAACTTGAGAGATCGAGTTGAACGCAACTAGAGCGACCATTTGAGTTCTTTCCTCCAGAGGCGGATGTCCGAGCCGGCTTTTTACGAGGCCGAAAGCCAATCTGGAAATACATATCATAAAACTTGACAAATATATGGAAATTCCATATTATGGAAAGTAGGAGTTTCCGTATGCAACAGAATACCGTAGAAGAAATAGTCAAAATTCAACCCAAAGGACTTTTTACCATCCCAAAAAAATTCCGCATGGGACTATTTGAAGAAAACGGTCTTGCGCGCGTGCGGAAAGAAAAAGGGCGGCTTATTCTTGAGCCCGTCCGGACACTTCCCTATCCCGTAAGAAGCTATACGAATGAAGAGATCAAGGAATTTATAGACTTGGATGGCTATGAGACGAAAAAACTTAAAGCCAAGGGTCTTCTTTAATGCGTCTGTGATCCTCGCGGGACTTGCTTCTCCCTCAGGCGGATCAGGAAAACTCCTTACCTTTGTAAAACATAAACGAATAACTGGTATCATCAGCGAAATCATCCTGGATGAAGTCCTCCATCATGCAGTAAAGATCAGACTCAAAAAAACGATGGTCGAAAAACTCATCCTTACTCTTTTCACCCCAGTCTTTCCGGCACCAAAACACGAATTTGTACAAAAGTTTATCCACATTGTCCTCGATCAAGGCGACGCGCATGTGTTGGAATCATCTCACGAATCAAAATCAGATTTTCTCGTAACGCTGGACAAAAAGCACCTTCTCATCCTACAAAATAAAATTAAAAGCGTAAATATTGTTTCGCCGAAAGAATTATTGGAATGGTTGGCAAAGAAATAACAGACCGATGCTTCAAGGCAGATTGGATTGTTTTAGTTACCTCGAGAATAGATAACTCCACTAGGGGGAATTTTCAAATAATTTTCAGGAACTAACTTTTTCAATTGTCCAAAAGCCCACAAATCTGGTTGTGTAGTAATATCCGGGTCACTATTTTTCATCGCCAATGGTCCAACGATCACTTCATGTTGCCTTCTAACGTTGAGACCGGAATATCCCGTATAATCTTTGACTCCGCTAAGACCAAGTCCAACGGGCAAAACACCAATATTGTTTACACCCATTCTCGTAGTCAGTTCCATAAGGGACTTCATAGCGATGTCGTACCCTCCTGGTTCTTTTAAATACGGCATTCGGGTACCCTGTGGAGCCAATACGACAATACCTCCATCTTTGAATGTTTTGGCCGCACCTCTCAGATATGCAAACAATCCATCATTCAACTGATGATTCACAAATTTTTGCTTCCTGAGAGTACTGCGCGTGACAATCGGTTTAATATCGATTTGAGTCCCAAACATCTGATTCAATAATTTTGTAACATCTGAGATGTGTCTTGCAGTCGGCGCCAACCAGGGTCTATCGAGCATTGTAGGAATTTTTGAAGCAACATACATAAACGCTGCCGGTCCATCTAATAAAGAATAATGATTGATGACGATCAAAAGTCCGTCTCCGTCCTTCGCTACCTTTCCTGCATCGACTAAACCTTGGAATTCATCTTGTATTTTCACCGGAAATAACAAACAAAACAGCTTCGCTGCGTTTTGCCGATGTTCTGCTAATTGTAGATTGCCCTCTTTTGATGGCATAGCTTGCAACATGATGGGCAGGTTGGGCGCAACTTAAGTGGACTCTTTACGAAAAACCTGTTCCGAGTTTACTTGTGGTGAGCGTAGTCGAACCATCTTAAGGAGATTTTGCGTTTACCCTGAGTATCGTCGAAGGGCGCGCGATTTTTTGCTCGACTACCGCCGAGCATTAATTCACAAACTTCAAACTTGAAAGAATTTGATCAAATTCTTTTTCTGTATATCCTTCACTTAAATCAAGTTCTATAGCCACGCCACGATACGTTGAATTATTAGCAACATTTATTAAAGCACCAACGCTCCCATCGTAAACAAGTGGTGATGGTCCCTCATCATATTTTTTACCTTTTACTTTAAGAATTGCTATGCCATTTGGATTTACGACCTCCTCTACTATGTCAGAGGGAATTTCAAATGTTTTATTAAAAACAGTTTTTGCATAATATTTTCCGTCGCGTTTCTCGAAACCCTGCAGATCCGTAAAACCGCCCGATCTTCCAGCTTCAAAATCTAAAGATGTTGTACCGAAGCCGAAATGAACAATTGGGCAATGAGCGCTTCCGGCATAAACAGTTTTTACAAGCCAAGAAGTTTTTTGTGGAAATGTAACGCAGAGCTGATTTCCTTTCTCTCCAGGAATAACTTGTTCATTCATTGCACCAAGCTTACTTAGACTTGACGGCAGAGCATACTGCAAATTTATTTGCTTAATCAAATATGTTCCTGAGGTTGAGGGTGAAATATTTGGTGGTTCTGTTGGTTTAATAGTTGGAGTAACGGTTGGATAGTTAGTTGGATTAGACTGTGTAACATAGCTAGGCTTAATATCAGCTTTATTTTTAAACAGATATCCACCAGTAAAACCCACAGCGAGAAGAAGAACGCTACTGATGGCGAATACCAAATAACTAATTTTTGGTTTTTCTGAAATTTGTACTGGCTGACTTACTGTGTTTAACCCAGTTTGTTGAGTATTTTGATTATCAACATTGATTTGGTTTTCCATATATATCTCCAAAAAAGTATAACACAAATAACTAAGAGATCGTGGCGAGCGCCATCCCCGACTCGCCGAACTCTCTATTTCTGTGGACTCTTTACGAAAAAATTCGAACTGAGTTTCAAAGGTAGCGCTGCGAGTGCCCCCACCCACTCGCCTCGCCATCTTCATGCTCGACCTTCGGCCTCCGCTTATTTTTTGCGCGCGCGATTTTTATACTTTTAATTTTGAACTACTTGAAAATTGGTACAGCCTTTCATTTCAATATTTTCTTGCGCCTGAATATTTTTATTAAATTGAACCAGCTCGTATATATTAGTTTTAGAATTTAGTACATATTTTCTGTCAGGATAAACCGAAAGATAATCATCCACTCGTTCCTGTAACGGTTTTGCATCAGACGAATCAAAATCACCATCTGAAAAGTAGAAACAAGATACCGTCTCCCATGTTTTTGATGCTGATGCTAGGGTAAGTAACTTTGCATTTCCTTCTCCACTCCCTGCGCCGTTTGCGTCTACAACAAGTACATAGAAACTGCCATCTCTGTAATTCAAAAAGAATGGATTATTTTTTGCATCTGCAAGTTCTTTAATTTGAAAGAACTGATGCCAAACCGGCTCATTTGCCTTTGCATACAGAATTCCTGATAAACCTGATGACTGTACGATCGGCAGATTCATATTTGCTTTTTGATATAAGACATAATCAATCCCGGCAAACGTATACTCTTTTTTAACTTGTTCAGGGTAAACAAAATCTGGTAATGTACGATTGGAAACTCGAGAAATAGGTTGTTCAGTGTTTTGATTAACCGTAGGGGATGGTTTTGTTACTTTCTGCCCATCCAAGTCAGTTTTTCTACTCTGATTAAAAATAAACCATACGATACCAACTGCGATAACGAATAGAAGTAGAAATGTAGAAATCATCCAGTAATTTATACTTCGTTTCTCTGGTATTTGTGCTGGCTGATTAATAGGATTTTTCCCAATTTGTTGGGTATTTTGATCACCTGCATTGATTTGATTTTCCATAGGCATCTCCAAGAAAAAGTATATCATAATTTTGAATTTCAAGTATGCTAAACTGAAACTAACGTTCTTTAAAATTTTTGCGTTTTTCTTTGTAATCATTTCTTGTAAGAAATGATTTGTTCGAGCCGACTTTTTACGAGGCCGAAAGCCGAGCGAAGATGGCGCTGCGAGTGGGTGGGGGCACTCGCAGCGCTACCTTTGAAACTCAGTCCGAATTTTTTCGTAAAGAGTCCACACAAATGGATTTTTTGGATCGTCGGGGATGGCGCTCGCCACGCCCGCCCTCGCGGCGAGCGCTGCAAAGCCCTGTTTATATACGCAAAAAAGCCGCCGTAAATTAAAGAGAAAAGAAAAACGCAAAAATTGAAAAAAACAAAAACCATGATCAAATATATTGCCTACTGCCGAAAATCAACAGACGAGAAAGAAAAGCAGGTTTTATCTATCGAGTCGCAAATAGAGGAACTCAAAGAATTTGCGACTAAAGAAAAATTGCATGTCGTTTGCTTCTTAACAGAATCCCGAACCGCCAAGAGCTTAGGAAGACCAGTTTTTGAGGAAGTCATCCAGAAAATCGAAAAAGGAGAAGCAAACGCAATTTTAAGTTGGCATCCGGATCGTTTGGCCAGAAATTCGGTAGATGGCGGAAAAATCGTTTATCTCCTCGATACAGGAAAAATACTTGACTTAAAATTCCCAACATTTTGGTTTGACAATACGCCGCAAGGAAAATTTATGCTTTCAATCGCTTTTGGGCAGTCCAAATATTATGTGGACAATTTGAGCGAGAATGTAAAACGAGGCAATCGGCAAAAACTGCGAAAAGGAATTTTGCCAAACAAAGCACCATATGGATATTTGAATGAACCAAGACTACGAACAATCGAGATTGATCCTCTAAAATCCAAAATCGTCAAAAAAGCGTTTGAGCTTTTCGCCGAAGGCGAAAGCTCTATTGCTGATATTTCTCGATTTTTCCAAAAGTTTGGAATGTCCAGACACAGCGGTAAAATGTTACATCTTGATACAGTCAAAAGAATTTTAAGCAACAAGTTTTACATCGGCATTATCAACTTCGGCGGTGAGACATATGAAGGAACGCATAAACTGTTTATTCCTTACAAACTTTTCAACAAAGCGCAGGAAATCATCAAAGACAGAGAACATCCCAAAAATAATAAACACAACTTCACATTTCTCGGATTGGCTAAATGCGCTGAGTGCGGTTGCGCTATCACCGCCGAAGTCAAACACAAGTGCTATCCCAAAACTCGTGGGAATGTGGATTACATTTACTACCGTTGTACCAAAAAGAAAACTGATTGTTCGCAAAACTATTTGCGGGAAGAACTTGTAGAGCAACAATTGCGGACAATTGTTGAGAAGGCCAGTTTACCCGCTTCGTGGGCTAAACTGTGGCTGGAAAGGCTGGATAAAGAGGAAATTGAAGAAAAATCCAATAGTGAAAACCGAGTTACAAAATTTTCTTCCGAAGTCCAAGAAATAGATCAAAAACTTGATCGTTTACTCGAAGGTTATCTTGACCAAATAGTTGACCCCCAAATTTACCAACAGAAAAAGAACGAATTGGTAGAACTAAAAATCAAGTTGAAGGAGAAAATGGTTAGTGTTTCCAAAAATGGAAATGAATGGCTCGGACTAATGAGAGAATTTATAGAAGTGGCCGCTGATGCGGCTAAAATCGCGCGCGCGAAACATAATGGCGAAGAATTATCATTCTTCGCCAAAAAAGTCGGCTCGGACTATTCTTTAAATGATCGGCGGCTTTTTTGCGTATATAAACAGGGCTTTGCAGCGCTCGCCGCGAGGGCGGGCGTGGCGAGCGCCATCCCCGACGATCCAAAAAATCCATTTGTGTGGGTGACCATGGAGTCGGACCATGCGCCTCTTTCTTATCAGGAAAGCGTTCTACCGCTGAACTAGTCACCCCGTATAATAAACTAATGGCTCATTTATGGGGTAAATCCATATAGTTGAGCCATAACGAGTATATCAAATATGAGGCGCGGAAGGGAATTGAACCCTTGCATAGAAGTTTTGCAGACTCCCGCGTTACCACTTCGCCACCGCGCCAATAATAGAATTTTACCATAGCACTCACAAAAAATCCCCAAGTGTAGGGGATTTTAAGTTGACAATCCAATGGTGATAGGTATCCATGTTCCCGACCCCACTCATTCAGCGATTATGCTGTCACAAGTAAACAATCGAGACCCTGGATAAGGGTTTTGTTCCGATACTATCGGAACGATGAGAGAAAACTACCAAAGACCCTAATCCTATACGGATTAGTTCTTGACCAATGATAGTTTTTTATATTAGAAAGGAGGTGATCCATCCCCAGCTTCGGCTAGGGATACCTTGTTACGACTTAGTCCCCATCGCTAGTTTCGGCTTAGCTCCCCCTTGCGAGGGCTCTTCGGCCGCCACTAACTTTGTTGGCTTGACGGGCGGTGTGTACAAGACCCGAGAACGTATTCACCGCAGCCTGCTGATCTGCGATTACTACCGATTCCGACTTCATGAGGGCAGGTTTCAGCCCTCAATCTGAACTGAGGCGAAATTTATAAGAGATTTGCTCGACGTTACCGTTTCGCGTCTCATTGTTTTTCGCCATTGTAGGGTGTGTGTAGCCCAGGTCATAAGCGCCGTGCTGACTTGACGTCGTCCGTTCCTTCCTCCCACTCTCAAAATGCACGGCATTTTGAGAAGAAGTTTAGTAGCTTAGAAGTTTCGTAGCTTCGTATTTTGTTTTACTAAGCTTCTGGTCTTACTAAACTCTCTAAGCTTCTCTCAAAGCATGCACTTTGAGAGTGGGCGGTCTCCAATGACAACATGTAACATTGGATACGGGTTGCGCTCGTTCTCCCACTGAAGGGAACACCCCACGGCACGAGCTGACGACAGCCATGCAGCAGCTGTGCTACCATCCTTGCGGATCTTCCACTGTTTCTAGCGGAATAAAACGGTAGCATGTCAAGACCTGGTAAGGTCTTTCGCTTTGTCTCGAATTGAACCACACGCTCCACCGGTTGTGCGGGTCCCCGTCAATTCCTTTGAGTTTTAATCTTGCGATCGTACTCCCCAGGCGGTCTGCTTAACGCGTTAGCTTACGACACCCCACCTTACGGCGGGCCATCTAGCAGACATGCGTTTAGGGCTAGGACTACGCAGGTCTCTAATCTGCTTCGCTCCCCTAGCTTTCGTGTCTCAGTGTCAGGAGAGGCCCAGAAAGGTGCCTTCGCCTTTGGTGTTCCTCATGATCTCAACGCATTTCACTGCTCCACCATGAGTTCCCCTTTCCTCTACCTCCCTCAAGTTTACCCATCTCGTGCCCAACGCCGAGGTTAAGCCTCGGGCTTTCAAGCACGATGCGGTATACAACCTACACGACACTTTACGCCCAGTGAATCCGGATAACGCTTGCACCCTACGTATTACCGCGACTGCTGGCACGTAGTTTGTAGGTGCTTATTCGCCAAGCTTCGATGTCTTGGCAAAAGAGGTTTACATACCGAAATACTTCATCCCTCACGCGGCGTCGCGTGGTCAGGCTTTCGCCCATTGCCAACGATTCCCAGTTGCTGCCATCCGTAGATGTATGGCCCGTGTCTCAGTGCCATTGTGGGGGGTCGTGCTCTCACACCCCCTACCCGTCATAGCCTTGGTAGGCTTTTACCCCACCAACTAGCTGATAGGCACAAGGCCGCTCCTTTATCGGGCTGTTAAGCCCTTTCCCCGTAAGGGGTCATGCGGTATTACCCCGTCTTTCGACGAGCTATGCCACAATAAAGGGTACGTTCCTTGCTTATCCTCACCCGTCCGCCACTGATTTTGCACATAGCGCAAAAATAATTAGAATCGATTGCTCCACTCGTTACGCCAAATATTCATATAAAATAACTGACTATATAGTGCTTTGGCATAACAAGCTTAGAAGGAGCAAACACTAATTATCTTAGTGCTATGCACAATCTCCGTTCGACTTGCATGCTTAAGGCACGCCGCCAGCGTTCATCCTGAGCCAGGATCAAACTCTCAAAAAGAATTGACATGAAACATATGCTGCTTCACATCAAAAAAATCCTATCACCATTCGATTGTCAAAGAGCAAAAATAAGCGAATAAAAACCCCGCCATCTGCGGGGTTCTATCAACCCTTATTCAAAAATGGCGTTGCCTCTTAGTCACTCATTACTTTCTCATTATACGGATTTACACGAATACGTCAATATCCTATAATATAAACATGAGCATTACTGAACTTGGAGGAGCTGCTATGCATGACAATCTAGTGTTTCAGTTTCATCTTCTCCGACAGTTACGAGAAATAACAAGTTACTCTCAAGAACTCCGTGTTCTCGATTATGGTACCGGACCCGATGGCTTAAGTGCTATCCCACTTACAACATTACGTCGTGGTGCGTCGGTAGTTGGCTTTGATCCTTTGTTACAATCTGGAAAATCCAGATATGAAATAGATCTAACCGATCAAGAACCACTCGGAGAAAAGTTTCAACTTGTTGTTTGTCATTTTTCTATTCATCATATGGAACAACCACCTCATCTGGTCGTCGCTAATCTTTGTAAATACAATCCAAATTGGATAGCTATCGCTGAATATGACTATGCCCATAAACCACTCGAAGAATTTACCTCAACATTTGTTAGCCAAGCAGAAAAGAATGAACTGGAGAGAATGTTTGGCGGAAATTGGTTGTCTTGCTGGCAATACCATTGCGCACTCGGTAGAGACGATTATGTGCATGCACTTCAATCTAGTGGTTTCTCTTTGGTAAGCGAACAAAAAGGAGAGGGGTTTGCGAGAAATAAATTATTCTTGATAGGAGAAATGACTGCTGATTAGCGATGAATTGTACGAAAAAGCGATATTACCGCTTCTTGATACCACCATATAAACCATACGAGATAAACGCTTACTAACGGAAACACGATAAAGTTTTCCGCCCAACTTCCCGTCGTCACACGGAGTGCTTTGATCGGAGGAATTCCAAACTTCCAGGAAATTGGAAAAAACAATGGCAATCCTTCTTTTGTCAGAGCATCTGCACCCAAATGAGACAAATATCCAATCATAAAACTCCAAAACACGATCATGCCATCGACAAAGGAAGGATTAAGAAGTTTCGCAAAAAAACTCATACCTAAAAAATAAACTATCCCAACTCCAAGCACAGAGTGTGTTATCGTCCGGTGTGCGATAAATAGTTTTCGAAAAAGTTTTCCAGTGGATTGATCTCCTGGCAACAGGTCCCATAAACGATTTGTTGCCTGATCCAGATCTGGAAATAGTCCACCAATATTATTGGCAACGATCGATATGCCAAGGGTCAGTAACGTAATTTTTTCCGGAGGGAATAATACAGCAGCAGTTACTAGACTTGCAAACGCAAATGCATCATGGGTTCGCGCGGTCATATGAATGATTGTACAATATAGGTCACATGAAATACTTTGTTATTGTCATCATTGCTCTTGTCGCTCTCGCGGGTATCTTTACTTTTCAAAAATCAAAAACAATTTTAAAACAAACCATTCATCAACAAATTTCACCAACGGTTTTGATACCGCCTTCTGATAGTGAAGTGACGATACAAGACCACGTCTTTTCTATTTACTGGCAATTAATTGACGCAGAGGATTTGACCCTCATTCCAAATTTTACAGAGAAAAAAACCGCCTCGCAAATTATAGAAAAGAACGATTGCAAATACGGAGCAAACGGAGGATTTTATACGACGGACTATAAACCAATTGGCCTATTCCGTACACAAAGCGGTCAACTTTCAAAAGCCACCAGCAATGCCACCCTGAATGGATTTTTTTCTAAAAACTCGCGCGGTGTACTTACTCTTTCACGAAATGCTTCATCAGATGAAATTAACTTTGCCCTTCAATCCGGACCATATATGACGCCATCATCACAGTTGTCGATAAAAAATGATTCCTATAATCGACGGATTCTCGTCGCGCAAACGAATAGCAATGCATGGTACTTTTTGGCTATTACGGAAAAAGACAATTCTTTTTCCGGTCCAAAACTTTCCGACGTCCCGATCATCCTTGAAAAATTACCGTTAGGCATTATTGAAGCATTAAATCTTGATGGAGGTTCAGCATCTGCGTTTTATAGTGGAAAAGGAGTTCGACTCGGCGAACTCACATCCATCGGCAGCTTCTTCTGCGGAAAAAAATTATAGCAAACTAATGGCCATTAATCCTAACCCAGACCCCAACATCCATCCCCCGATAACATCAGATAACCAGTGATGGCCGAGGTAGATGCGACTTAGTGAAACAAGTCCTACATATAATAAACTCCCAATGATAACGATCAGGTGTAATCGCGTCTTTTTCCGTAATACATAATATCTACTCCCTGATACGATTACAGCGATAAAAATCGCTCTTGCGGTGTGGCCGGAGGGGTAGGAAAATTCATCATTGATGTAATATTTTGGAAAAATTGTTGTGGGATTCTTTATCATAAAAAATGGTGGTGCCGGATGGTGGACAACGCTTTTACCGTATACTTCGCCCATAACTAGAAGTCCAAAAAAAATCGGTATCGCTAAAACCCTAATCTTCTTTTTCCATTCTTTTTCTCTTATAAGTCCTATCAGACTTATTAGTCCTATTATGAAAACGCTAAAGCCTGGACTTGCAAAAAACGTCGATCCTTCCATCACTTCACCAATGAGTCTTGCGGCGCGAAGTCTTGATGAATTATCAATGCGTTCCTGTACCTTTACCGTGACGGTGAAATCTGTTTGCTTAAGAAATCCTTGTTTCACAGATTTGCTAAATAGGGCAAAGGTACTCAATAAAAGAAAAGCGACGATAAGTAAACGCATACGGTCGGGCATATTTTTATTCTACCACGCAGATATAAAGCCATGATATAATACTAAATATATGCAACCATGGAACTGGGACTACGATTTACCTGATGATTGGCAACCCGCAACCGACAGTGAGTGGGAGTGGTATCTTGTACGGAAAATCAATTACAATGATCTGACTGGCATTACCCAAGATATACTTAAACGCCATTTTCCCACAATCAACCGTGAACTTGACCCAGGCAAACGGGCTCTTTTTACATACTATCTTGAGCATACAAAACCATGATTACATTTTCTCCAAGTCAGCAGACGATTCTAGAAATACTTAAAAAATCAGACCTGGCCAAGAAATTTTATTTGACCGGTGGAACCCTACTTAGTTATCACTACCTGCATCACCGCCGTTCATTTGACTTGGATTTTTTTACCGAAACTCCTTTTACGTATGAAGAGTTGATACCACTTCTGGAAAGTGTCAAAAAAAACCTTGGTGTTGATCAATTGGAAGAAACAAAAACCTACGACCGCTGGGAATTTATTGTACGTAAGCAAAATACTATCACTCGTTTTGAATTTGTTTACTACAACCACGATAAAAAACGCTTGTCACCTCTCGTCACATACCAGGGACTACTTATCGATTCACTTCCAGATCTAGCTGCCAATAAAGTTATGGCATACATCGATCGCAATCAACCAAAGGATATGTTTGATGTGTACACCTTACTCAAACGGAGGAAGTTTACGGTAAAAAAACTTTTACTACTGGTTGAGAAAAAATTTGGAGCGCAGTTTTCTGAATTACTATTTTGGAGCGAGGCAACCAAAGGCTTCAAGCTCTTCAATTCTCTTAAACCATACCTTATCGAAACTGACCCTGATAAACAAACTGCTAAACTTCAAGAAATTGAGCGCTTTTTTCTCGACGGTGGGAGTCACTACCTCAACCAGCAGATCAAATAGATTCCTCAATCATTTCGAAGCGTCTTTTGTGTATACAGAAAATGGCATGCCAAAATCTCTAAATGGAGTCCTAAAATATCTATTTGAATTTTGAGCTTTATAATACTTTTCGGCTGCTTGATTTACGATATGGTTTTGGAGTTTTGTCTGCAAATAATATTCCGCAGCTCGTTTTGGATTTTTACTAAATTCAGTGCAAAACCGCGTTGCATCTTCATGCGTTAAGAAAGTCAGATAGAACACACTTGGATTCGGTCTTCCAGAAAAATCTCTATGCATCACCCCCCCCCCGCTTGGATAATAAAATTTCCTGTTTGTCCTTTAAATATAGCTGCGTAGTATTTGAAATGCGAAGAATGATCCTTCAGTTCAGCATATTCAGAAAATTCTCCAAAATTTTCTCTCAGAGGAGAAATATTTCCTGACCAATATTTGGAACCATATATTCTTTTAAATAAAGCATCCTTATCGTCATCTTGAATGACTTTTCCAGATTTAGCAGAATACCCTAAATTATATTCTTGAAATGAAGCAAAACCTGCGTTTTGAACTGCCGTATTTATATACGCCTGCCAGCGTATTTGTTCTGAAGTTGGATCTTTGTACCTATACTCGGGCATTTCCGGAAGATCTGCGTTTTCTGACCGATTTGTCTGTACACCTTTTCGCTCATCATGTAGTTTTGTAAAAGAAGCGTTTTCGGCATACGCTTCTTCTAAAGTAGAATCATCTACTTCAAGCCTCATGCCAAGATCTATTTTATCCTCGGGCGTGACTGCTTTCATATCTAGTGTCGCAGTGATGGGATGTCGATTGACACCACCACCAACAGTGATGTGGGGATTCGCTATTAATACAGCACCTTTATCTATCACTGTCTGCACCTTTTGCTCATCAAATGAGGCTGAACCTACCAGCTTGCCACCCCGGTCCAGTACTTTTTTTGTAAATGCTGCTCGATTACTTAATTCTGTCATTTATAAAAGCTTACCATAGATCAAATCGCCTTTTCTACCACTTTATAAAGCACGATTCCAAGAGACACCATGACGTTTAACGATTTATTTATCCCCCACATCGGTAACTCAACAATCATATCCGCCATATCAAGAACTTCCTTACTTACCCCATGCGTCTCATTGCCCACGACGATGGTGAGGGGAAGTTCATACTCCACTTTATAAAATGGCTTGCTTCTTATATCCTGTTCAACAGCAATTATTTGACATTTGGCATTCAGCATTCGGCATTTTTCAACTGCTTCTTTCGCAGTTGAAAAATATTCCCAATCCACCCATTGCCACGTATTGATTGATGCTTTTTTTATTCGAGAATTTGGTGGAGTGAGTGTCTCGCCGCATAAAATAACTTTTTGTGCAGCCACGGCATCTGCGAGGCGAAAAATAGATCCCACATTATACGTATCAAGAACATTGTCAAGAATTATCGTAATGGGATTTTTTTTGATAGACTGCGCTATTTTCGGATCCGGATCGGTGGTACGAAGTTCTTTGGCGTTAAGCTTTATCATAGAAAGTATTATACAGTATTGTTTCTGTTGTATTTCTATAGGCTATTTAGTATAATTCAGAATAGACTATTTATTTAATCTGTTATTTAACAATATCCTTTAAAAATATGTTAGATAGATATACTTATGATGACAGTGGAGAACACGATCCACGTGATCCAATACTTATTCCTGGAGTTCATGCGACTTCTATCGAAGTAGACTTTACCTATGAGGTGATATACAAACGAATACGTCCATGTTATCAAGGTCCAATTCTTTTGGTTGGAAGCCGCACAGAAGGTCATTGGATAAGCATGAAAAGATTTATAACGGCATGGAATGATTTTATCGATGATGATGATCTGATGCATTGGTTTAATTTGGTAAATCAACTCACAAAAGATTTAGATCTTTACCGTGGAAATATTCCTTCCGTCGTTGAGCATCTTCCATTAAATACGCCTCCTCCAGTTTTGACTTTTTTACAAAGTACTTATGGGGTCCCTGGTTCTGATATAGACTTACTTTTATCTGATACTATAGGTCATTTACCTAAAGGATTACAGAGAATACATGGCCAATACGAGACGGGTCAAGTAGTCGACTTATTTCACGGTTAACTATTTCGAAATTTGATCAAAAAGATTTTTGAAGGATTTTCTTCAACCTTGGAGAAATTTTTATTGATAGTGCTCCAATGCCCCAGCCAATGAGTCCCCCTCCTGTCACATCAAATGGATAATGTTTGCCTAAATATATTCGTGAAAAAGAAATAAGAAGGGCAAGTATATAAAAAACCCATTTCCATTTGGGTTCTTTGTGGGAAAGGACGACGGCCATGGCCCAGGCAATCGTCGCGTGCCCCGAAGGAAAAGAAAATCCTTCGTTTGCGCTTCCTATAACAATTGCTCCCATTTCTACTGCCGGTCGCAGTCTTGCCACCATCGGCTTTAAAATACCTTCAGTAATAATCCAGCTTAATGTACCGGCAATAATTAAAGGAGCTAAAAACCAATGGTCTTTCTTTTCTTGCCTTAATATAAAATATATTCCCAATAGAAACCAGACAGCGCCGGCAGTTCCGATACCGGAAAATAACTTTCCGATCGCATCAAAGAGAGTGTTATGTGGTAAATGATTGAGAAAGAGAAAGAATGAAGAATCAAGAGCAATAAGTTTTTCCATGGATATATTGTATACGATATATTTCTTTACGGTGTCAAAGTAGATGATGGTGAAGCTACCTGAGTAGGAGTTGGAGAAACGCTTGACGTGGGCTTGGGTGTCGATGATACTGTTGGTTTTACTGTGGGCTTTGCTGTGGGTTTTATCGTCGGCTTCGGAGTTGCTTTAGCTGTGGCGGTTGGCGAAAGCACAGCTGACGGACTTGCGACAATCGGTGTGGGAGAAATAAAGATGACTTTTATGGCTCCCTCATCCGGTACAGGCGATAAAGAACCTTTTTTAGAAATAATATTTCCGATGACCAGAACCACTATGCCTATGATTCCAATCATAATTCCAATTGCAAGCAAAGTCTTTTTTCGATCTTCCATAACCCTATAATAACACGTTAGTTCATAAAGTAGAAAGTTTCTAAAGTTTTTAAAGCAATTTGCTTTATGAACTTTATGAACTTTATGAACTTTTTACTTATTTGATGTCTTCCTTCTTCCATGCTGCAAACGTGCAGGTGGGATAATTGCTGCAGCCATAAAATGTCTTGCCACGACGGCTTTTTTTTATGACGATATCGCTACTGCACCGGGGACATTTTTTATCGATTACTTCTAAAAACTGCTTCGTATATTTACATTTCGGAAACGTACTACAGGCGACAAATTTACCATATCTTCCCGTTCGAATTACCAAAGGACTTCCGCACGTCGGACATTTCTCGTTGGTTTCCTCTACCGGTACCTTCACTTTTTCCGCTTCCTCGTAGGTGTGCTCTAGGCTCTTGGCAAACGGCTCATAAAACTCCGCTATCACCGGCGCCCACTTGCGCTCCCCATTGGCTATCGCGTCAAGCTTGGCTTCCATATTTGCAGTAAACGGAAGCTCCATGATCTCAGGAAAATATTGAACTAAAAAATCCGTTACTGTATTGCCAAGTTCTGTCGGAAGTAATTTTTTTTCTTCACGAGTAACGTACTGACGATCCTGAATGGTAGATATAATCGGTGCATAGGTACTTGGTCTGCCTATATCTTTTTCTTCTAGTGTTTTGACTAAGCTTGCCTCTGTGTAGCGAGGAGGCGGGTTGGTAAAGTGCTGCGTTGGTAGAGTATCTTTGAGACTCAAAACTTGTCCAACTGCTACATTTGGCACGATGACTTCTCCATTTTCTTTCCCCACGATTTTTAAGTACCCATCAAATTTTATGACCGATCCTTGCGTTTCAAATCGATACCCGTTGGAACTTGTAATTGCGATGGTCGTAGAGTCAAAAAGTGCTTCTTTTGTTTGACTTGCAAGCGCTCGCTTCCATATGAGATCGTACAGCCGATGATGATCTTTATTTATTTCTTGATTTGAAAGAGGAAATGCTTCTATGCTCATCTCTACATCTGTAGGACGAATCGCCTCATGGGCTTCTTGGGCAACTTTTGATTTAGTCTGAAATCGTCGCGGACTATCAGGTACATATGCTTTACCGTAATGGTTTTCTATAAAACCTCGTGCTTCACTGATAAATTTTTCAGAAAGATTGACACTATCGGTTCTATGATAGGTTATAAAACCTTCCTCATAGAGTTTTTGGGCAAGTTGCATGGTCCGTTTGGCGGTAAAATAAAACCTTCGTCCTGCTTCCTGCTGGAGTGTACTGGTCGTAAATGGAGGAGGCGGTGCACGTCTAATTTCTTTTTTATCTACTGCGGAGACAATGTACGGAGAAGCTACATCCTTTATGATGTCAATTGTTGATTGTTGATTGTTGATTGATGATGAGGCGCTAGTATATTTTCCATCAAACAGATCATAGGTTAAGGTTTTTTCATACTTGATATCATTTTTAGATACGAGTTGAGCGGTTATAGATTGTGCGGGGAGCTCGGACAATTTCGAGCCCTGCGCCGAAGGGGCTCCGCCATTAGGCGGAGATCGCAGGACACGAGAAATTGGACGAGCGACCTCAGCACCAGAAAAAAACACACCATCTATCGTCCAAAATTCTTGCTTTGAAAATTTTGCTATCTCCCGCTCACGCTCTACGATGAGGCGTACAGCAACAGACTGGACTCTTCCGGCAGAAAGCCAGCGTTTGGATAGTTTTTGCCATAAAAGCGGAGAGAGCTTATACCCAACGAGCCGGTCAAGGACACGACGAGCTTGCTGTGCATCCACAAGCTGAAGATCTATCTCTCGCGGATGCAAAAGCGCCTCCTTTATGGCATGCTCTGTGATTTCATGAAAAACAATGCGAGACAAGCGTGAAGCGTGAAGCGTGAAGCGTGAAGGCTGATTGCTTTCCTGCTTTCTTGCTTTCCTGCTTGCGTCCGTCAAGACGGACGCCACATGCCAGGCAATTGCTTCTCCTTCACGATCCGGATCGGTTGCTAAAATTATTGATTCTGCTTTTTTTGCCAGATCCCGAAGCTCGCCTACCCGCTTTTGTCTGTCTTTTGGGATGACATAGCGGGGAGTATATTCATGATCGATATCAACACCAAGATCAGCTTTAGGTAAATCGCGTATATGACCAAGCGTTGCTTCAATGGTATATTTCCCCTGTAAAAAACGGGTGAGGGTACGTGCTTTGGTCGGTGATTCAACTATTATCAACTTCATATATAAGTAGTTTAGTGGCTTAGAAGTTTAGTAGCTTAAAGAATACAAATTACTAAGCTACTCATATCTAACCTTCTAAGCTTCTTAAAGTAATCCATACACCTTTTCTCCGTAATCTTTGACAATTCCTTTCATCTCAAGAACCGAGATGGTAGACCCAACGACAGAAATTGTCAAGCCACTCGAACGTACTATCTCATCCACATGCATCTGTCTGTCTTTCAAACAATCAAGGATCTTTTGTTCTTCTACTGTCTCCCCCTTTGGTGTTTTATTGGTAGTATTTGCCTGATTGGTAGTATTGGTAGTATTTATATTAAGTTCTTCCAGTATGTCTTCTACCGACTCAACTAATTTCGCACCGTTTTTAATAAGTTTCGCCGGTCCTTTACTATACGGACTTGTTATGGGACCTGGTACTGCAAACACTTCCCGTCCCTGCTCAGTCGCATTTCGGGCAGTAATAAGTGCCCCGCTATCGTGAGCTCCTTCTGTAACCAAAACACCTAAACTTAATCCGCTGATGATGCGATTCCTTGCTGGAAACAGTCCTTTATTGGGTCGCAGCCCCAACGGCATCTCGCTGACAATCGCTCCATACCCTTCCTCACCGATCTGGTGGTATAACCTAGCATTACTTGGCGGAGCCACGATGTCAATACCACATCCCAAAACCGCTATGGTTTTCCCACCACTATCAATAGTAGCTTGATGGGCAACCGCGTCAACACCGTAGGCAAGTCCGGAAACGATGGTAAAGCCATGAGTAACCAGGCCTTCAACTAATCGTTTTGTCACGTCCTGCCCATAATGAGTAATTTTTCGGGTTCCCACGACACCAATCGTCCGATCAATCGCCAGTTTCTCCATCCCTGGTTTTGATTTTATATAAAGCACAAATGGCGCGTCGGAAATCTGCTTCAGGAGCTTAGGGTAGCGGGAATCAGCTAAAGTTAATACGGCAACGTGCTGTTTTTCAAGTTTTTTTAGGTAATCGTCAAAATCAAACATTTGGCGAAAGTGGACAAACTGATCTGTTAATTTCTCACCAAGTTTTATTTTCCTTAGTATTTCTGGAGATGCCAGCCAAGCATCTTTCGCACTACCAAAGTAATCCAAAAGCAGACGAAACCGCATTGGCCCGATACCGGCAAATACACTAAACCCCACCCAATACATTGTTTCTTCATTCATTGTGCAGAAAGGATTTCCGATGCATATAAAAATAGTCCCGCTGACCAGGCAAATGGATGTTCTGACCGGTAAAATATTCGCTTCAGCGGAGTGCCATCTTTCTCGTACACTTCATAGACTCCATTATATTTCACTATTATGATAATCCCCCATGGGTCAACAAAATGATGTATTCCAGTAGCTATTCCTAAAGATGTCTCACATGCACGAAGTTCATCATAGGCTATTCTTTGAGCGTTTTTCCATACTGGATTCATGAGCATAGTATAATGTATATATCACAAAAAAATATGTCTCAACACAAAAATCCCCGTATATCCGTTATCGTTCCGGCATATAACGAAGAAAAATATATCGACGCGTGCCTCTCGTCACTTCAGAAACAAACAATCAACGTTCCGTATGAAGTGATCGTTGTTGATAATAATTCAACCGATAAAACGGCTACAATAGCGAAAAAATACCAGACCGTCACTATCAAAAACGAAAAACGTATGGGGCCTTCTTTTGCGCGTAATACCGGCGCGAAAACAGCAAAAGGAACGATGCTCGTTTTTCTCGATGCGGATTGTATAGCGCCACCCAACCATCTATTATATATATACCAATGGTTCAACAGAAATCCCAATAGGTCAGTTGTTGCCGGTTCCTACTTCTATACCGATGCTCCTTCGTTTATAAAAAAGATGTTGAAACAGGGACGATTCTACCTGTTCTATTTTCGTCTTATACGTTTGCTTTTCGGCGTCCAAATACTATTGAGTGGCAACTTTTCTAGTAAAAAAAGAACGTTTATTTCTGTCGGTGGTTTTACGACAAAATTTAATGACTCTCATCACAGCGAAGACACAGAGTTTGCAACACGTTCGTATGAAGCTGGGTTCAAAATCTATTTTTTGGAAAAACTCGTTGTAAGCACATCGTTTCGCCGCACCAAACAATTTAATCTTATTCACCAGATGACACGATTATCATCACATATAAACTACTTAGCCACTTATGCATTTCGCCATGTGTCACAGAGTTAACGACTAAACCACTCCTCTAATATCTTTTTAGCGATTGGAGCTGCGTCACTACTTCCTTCTCCGCCTGCTTCAACTAAAACCGTGACTGATATCTCCGGCTCTCCGGTAAGTATGTTTTTTGAACCGGAATCAGGGGCCTGCCCGGTACCAACACCGCCAAAGGCGGTGTTGGTTACCGGGGCAAATACTGTAAACCATGCATGCGTTTTATTCTGTGGATCCCCATACTCCGCCGTTCCTGTTTTACACGCGACAGGAACTTTTGCATATATCACCGGGTAAGCTGATGCAGATGCGTTTGAGAGTTCTTGAACTTTGAACTTTGAACTTTGAACTTTGAACTCAAAGAGCGGCCATCCCGTCCCCCCGGTCTCACATGCTCGTTTCATTCCCTCGCCAATAATCTCAATTGTCTTCTTCTTTATCCCTAAATCTTTGCAACTTGTTTCTTGCCTGCTCTGAGTCTTTCCGAAGGGTTTCTTGTCTCTTGTCGCTTTTAAAATCGTCGGCTTACATAATTTTCCATCATTAGCAATAAGATTGGTCCAAAAATTAACTTGAAGCGGAGTCGTTAAAAGGTAACCCTGACCTATCGCGACATGATACGTATCGCCAAGATACCAAAGGTTATTTCGCGCATCACGATCAAGTGGCGAAGTAAAGTAAGATTCTTTCCAAGCAGGATCCGGCATAAGTCCACTTGCTTCCCCTGGTACTTCTATTCCTAATGTTTGTCCAAGGCCCATTGTACGCGCCCACTTGGCAAGCTTGGTAATACCAAGCGCTTCACCAGCTTTATAAAAATATATATCATTACTTCGCGCGATCGCTTTAACGACATCAACTGATCCTTCAGTTTTTCCATATTGGATAAAGTACCAGTTTGGAAACGTTGCTTTGCCAATGGTTATCACCCCAACATCTTCTACAGTCGTTTCTGGCTTCATCGCTGCCTCCTCAAGAACGCTTATCGAAGTAACTATTTTAAACGTCGAGCCCGGCGGATACACCCCACCGATAGCGCGATTAAACAATGGTCGTCTCGGATCATTGATGAGTGCGTTATATGAATCTTGGGTGAGTCCATCAGAAAATGCCTGTGAAGAAAATGAAGGATTTGAATACATCGCAAGAATTTCTCCTGTCGCAGGTTTGGTGACAACAATAGCACCGGAAAACTCTTTGGGAAACGCTTCCTCAACTACCCTGGAAAGTGAGATATCAAAAGAGAGCGTCACATCTTCCCCGGGTATTTCCCGATCAACGCCAAGTGTACGAATTATTTTTCCACTAGAGTCCACCTCCACCAGTTCCCGTCCGTCTCGACCTCGAAGTTTTTCCTCATACACAGCCTCTGCTCCCATCCGTCCAACGCGATCACCCCGCCTGTATCCGCGAAGCACATAGTACTGATCAGACAATTCTTTTTGCGATAATTCACCGGTAAACCCTATAACATGCGACAAGCTATTTCCAAAAAGATAATCCCTGCTATAATCTACTTCCAAAAATTGACCAGACGGAAGACCTTGAACTTTTAGTGCTTCTCCGTCTTGTTTACTTAACGAAGTGTCACAATCTTTTTGTGCTTTCCCCTCACATGGCGTGATGCGTCGATAGCGAGGGGTATTGCCGACAAGCGGCTTTCCTGTCCGGTCATACAAAATTCCTCGCGGAGCATGGCGTATAAGCTCGCGCGTCCTATTGCCATCGGCAAGCACTCGATACCTATGGCCTTGTATGACCGTCAAATCAAACAATCGCCAGAGGAGTATAAAAAGCGCAATACACAAGCAGGTTGCAAAAAGAAGTGCACGGCCAGTCCCAAGCCACCATGATGGACCAGAATTTTTCGGAAGCCTGGTTTTCGACCAGCGTTCCAAAATGAGACTATCAGAAAATGCTTTGCCCAATTTCATATCCTAGGAGAAGTATCCACGAGTACAATGCACCTGCAGTCACTTGAGCAATGGTATGGTTCTTGCTCACCATCCTTGCCCATCCCATGAGAGGCACCAAAAAAAGAATCGGCCACCATATCCAGCCGTACCATACGATGAGAAGGCCGACGGCAAGCGCGATACCGCCTGCATGGCCTGATATTTTCCAAAAAAATGAGATCACAAGAAATCCTGCCATCCACAGTTCGTATAAGACAAAGAGGTGCATGAGTTTAGCATTGCCGAATATTCTCGCCAGAATGATGTAGACGATACCCAACAGAAGAAGAATCACAAGCGCCTTGGGACGGTGGGCGCGGTCTGATATGTCCCAACCGCTTGGTCGGTAGAGGAGGCGAAGGACAAGCGGAATCCCTACCATAAATACGGCGAAGATCAGGAGAAATCGTGAGAGCGCTTCGCCTACCAGTCCTGATCGATACGCTCCAAGGGCCGTGATAGCGGGGATGACCCACAGGGGGTCAAGGAGGCGGGAGATAAGGAGAGATAATGTCATATCTTCCTTGCTGCGACATTTATTTTGCGAAGTAATGAAATATCATCCAGAAGCTTTCCGCACCCGCGTACGACCGCCGTTTGTGGATCATCTGTCACCCACACCGGCATCTTCATTTCATTGGCAATAAGTTTATCTATACCTCGGATAAGCGCTCCGCCACCGGCAAGGACGATCCCATGCTCAACAATGTCGCTTACCAGTTCCGGTGGGGTCTCTTCGATTGTTTCTGAAATACCTTCGATGATCTCGTGAATGGTGGGTGCAAGTGCTTCACGTATTTCAGATTCATTGACCCGAATTGACTTTGGCAACCCCCGTTCGATATCACGTCCCCGTACTACCGTCTGCCGCTCGACTTTTTCTGTGGGATATGCCGATCCGATGGCTATTTTGACTGCCTCAGCTGTTTGCTCACCAATAAGAAGAGAATATTTGAGGCGCATAAAGTTCGTCACCGCTTCATCCATTTCATCCCCGGCAATTCGGATACTTCGATTAACGACGATGCCACCCAGGGAAAGCACGGCAATCTCACTCGTCCCGCCCCCGATATCACAAATAAAGCTTCCGCTGCTGTCTTGTATCGGAAGCCCGGCACCGATAGCTCCCGCCATAGGCTCTTCGATAAGGATAGCCTCACGGGCTCCTGCCATGATTGCTGCCTCCTGCACAGCCCTTCGTTCCACTTCCGTAACGCCTGATGGAATACCGATGACGACTCTTGGACGAGGAATTTTGGGGAAAATCGATGGATTCGGTGACTCATGGACGAGTTTTATGTAATGCGTGAGCATGGCAGCAGCTGCGTCAAAATCCGCTATCACGCCGTCTTTTAGAGGCCGAAACGCTTCGATTGTTTGAGGGGTTTTACCAAGCATCCGCTTGGCTTCACGGCCTATTGCAACGATTTTTTTCGTCTTTCTATGGCGAGCGACGACGCTTGGCTCTCGAATTGCGATACCTTTTCCTTTCACATACACGAGCGTATTAGCCGTGCCTAAATCAATGCCTAAATCATGGGAAAGAAGACCAAGAAAAAAATCAAACATGTTACGATAACTCAAAATTCAAAGGTCAAAAGTCAAAACTAAAACTTAAAAATTAAAAAAGTTTAAAGAATTTATTGATATTGTTTTGATATTTGATATTTGAGCTTGAATCGTTTGTTCATTCTAACATATTGCAGGAAAAAATCTGGGATCATAAAGTACACTACATGAAGAAAAAATTTCGAGATCTCAAAAAACCAACAACTCTCGGTGATCTGGATGATTTAGTTGCACAAGTTACTGTCGCCATAGTAGCCGCATCGGAGTCACACCCTACTAAAGATGATCTCAAACAAGAAATAAAACGCATTGAGGACAAAGTCGATAAACTTGATAATAAAGTCTCCGATATCCATCGTCGCATCATAGATCAAGAAATCAAAAATGCTCCCACACGACAAGAATTTACTAAGGGCTCGTTCGTTAATAACTTCATAGGTATTAACGAATACGACCCTTTGTGCCGCACCGAAGCATTCAACAGATTATTGGATGCGGCCTGACCTCAAACACCAACTCGCCACCCACGCACATCGCTAAAAATTGCGTATAACTGGTATAATTAGAACACTATGGGAGAAGTTGAGCCTCCTGTTAATCGTCTGCCACCAGGTACAGCAATTATCATAGGCCACCTTCCTGAAGATTCGACTATCCTGGATTTTGTAAGAGACCATATAGCAACCGATGGAGCTGTTATTGTTACTGACAAAACTGGACAAAAAGAGGTTGGCGATGATGGGCTTCCAATAACGATTTTACAAGCCCCTATATCTACTATAAAAATCTAAAAATAGCTCGTATATCTCTACCTACTCAATTTTCTTGCTATCACTTTGTATAATACAAATACATGACACTTACAGCTGAAGCTAAACCTGTGCTGGAATTTGAACCAGATTTCCTTGTACTTGATTACACGGAAGAATTTATCGAGCCATCGATGATTCTTGGCCGTTTAGAAGGTCCGACGCGAACACATTCAGACGGCGAAATCGCTTCAGGAGAGGAAGTACTCTATTTAAGAGAACCTCGACATACGGAATATATCCTCATCCAACGCTCAGACGGGCAACTTGAAGTATGCAGATGGGATGCAGCTCTTCACCCTCCCCTTGATGATATCACGCCAATTGGCGGAGCGATCAGTGATTTTATGGAACAAATAGAGGGTATGACCGAAATGACTGAACCACTTGGTTTTCGATTTCGACAAGTTCAACGGGCACAGGGAACAGCAATGCATACATATGATAGTATCGATACTCAGGTTCGTCGTCGTGGTGGTAAACCTGACTATCCACTTGATAAATCCGGTGGTCGCGCATTGCAGGATAATGGTTTCCGCATTCTTTTTCCTGCAGCAAATTTTGCATACGATGCCTCTAGACACGAAATCAATCGTATCCTGCCCGAAGATGAAAGTGCATAATTATGTATAAAACCCTCTACCTTTATGTCACAAACTCCTGAACCGTTTGAAGGAAATTCTCCTGTTATTGAAACCAAACCAGGATTTCGACCTGTGTGTTATACAGTAATTACTGATAGTCATAGAAATCTTCGTGAATGTAAGTGGTCACCAAGGATTCCTTTTGCCACCGAACCTGCTGCTGATGCAGCGCTTAACGAGCATTTCCACGATGCTCTCCTCGACACCCCGCAGCCAACCGGCAGCGTCGTACAAATTTAAATAATAACTACTTTTTGAGTTCACTGAGTTCACACCCGCCGGGTGTGAACTTACCGGGTGAAGCAGAAAAAAAGACTTTACGTAAATACGCTCTGGCGTACGCTAGATGGAAGCACAAGAGAAACTTCACGCAAAAAATGCGAAGCATTGAGAATCTCATAAAGGACCGGCTTATTATCTTTTGAGAAATGTACGATTATGTCTTTTTGTTTTTTAGCGTAGTCAACAGGATCCTTTGAAAACCATATCATAAGAACATCATCATCTTTCTCATATCGAAGTTTCATACAAAATACCGCTCCTTTCTTGCAGGAAAAAACGTAATTATGAGTATTATATCATCATCAATTCGATACACAACCCGCAGTATATGCTTAGGACTAAGTTCACCCGAAGAAATTATATTCGGATAATCTGATACCACATCTCGATGAAAATGATTTGTGATAATCGAACGAACCATGCGTCTTGTTACCCGAATCCCCAATTCTTTCAAATCTCCAAATTTTAGCGCTGCGTGACGCAGTATAGCGTATCTTCACATATAAAAGTATACCACTGATATGTAGGTATCCCCACAGCTTTTCAAAGTGTTTTTGCTATTTTTACCATAATATCCTATAATATTATTTACTCTTGCTAGCTTGTTCGTTGACGAGTATCGTTATAAGTATATGAATAATTCTATCCTTACTACTCTTGAACAAATGTTTGCCGTTATCGGTCATTCCGAAAATGAGCAGAAGCAACTTGCTCGCGACCTGTTTAACGCGATTATGCAAAAGGCCGTCGGGACACTCATGCTTAAGCTATCTGACGTTCAAAAACAAGAGTTGCAAGTTCTTCTTTCTTCTGGCAAACAACCCAACGATATCCTTGAATTTTTATTTAGGAATGTTGATGAAAAAACAGTGGAAGAACACGTCAGCGCCTCTTCTTTTCAAACTATTCAAACCTATATCAAAAACGTTGCCCCGGAGCTATCCGAAAAGCAAAAAGAAAAACTCCTTGCCCTTTTTTCACAATAATAAAAATATGCCAGAAACGACGCGTAGCGAAACATCAGCACGAGCAGTACCCGATAGAAGCAGAAATGTAGTTTTAGATATTGTCAATGCTATTGTCCCGGTGGCTGTCACAGGAGGATTTCAATTGGCTGGCATAGTACCACCGGATCCATATCACGCGTTTGTCCTTTCCGCAGGAATTGGCGCTGGAATTCAGGGTGCGCGAGGAGCACTTGAAACCATTAGAGAACATCCTGTGGAACATGATGAACGACGGAATCCACTTGAGTATTCTGGAGTTTTTTTACGTGCAATAGGGTGGGGACTATCAACTGGCGCAGTTTCCGCGCTTATTTCAATTCCAGAAATAAATGATCTTGGTTTTAAAATGTTAGACGGAGCGACACAACTATATAATCAAGCGCAACTCGCTCTCTCAACTCTTCCTAAGCCAACACCGGATATCCCGCCCCTCCCTACACATATTCCGGCAACACCTAATCCTATAGATCAAATCGAAATAATCCGTGCACAAACTGCTGAAGCGATGCGTCATCGAGCTGCTGTAGCTAATTGGATAATCGGAGGTGCGTTTACATTTCTCGGTGCATCTTATCTTGGACTTACCCTCTCTGGTCGACGACAAGAAGCACAACCTCCAAAAAAATTATGATCCCTTTCTCGGAGCAGATAGATATTTCTGCCGCTTTTCAATTATCCCCTTTGCTCTATCTTCAGCAGCTTGCGCTCTGCCAAGCATTCGACTAAATGCTTTCTGATGACCAGGTGGCCAGTCTTCGCGGGATGTACCAAATCTTTTAGAATCATGTACATAAAGAATTCCAACACGTTTTCTTTCAGGAGCTACTTCTTTTTCATGAAGTAATAGTGCTTCAGCAAAAATATCTCGTCGACCTCCAGACCATACCGTCGGTGCCTCAAGAATTGTTGGATCTGGTAATAGCTCCATCACTACCTGTGGTCGAATCATTGGTTTTATCGCAAGATTTTGTTCCTCAGCTTGTTTGGCCATGGCAGTCTGAACTGCTTGAAATTCTCTTGCAGTTTTTAGCATTCTATTTAAGTTAGCGATAACTTTTTCAGGCTCTCTCACTAGTATTGCGCGGTCAAGTCCTTCTCTTCCCGGAGATACAAATTGTATCGTGCCCCCGATGTCCTGCACAAAACGGTCAGCTACAAAACGAAACCATCCAGCACCTTTTCGCACTCTGTCTGCGTAATTAGGAAGGTTAAGCGTCATGATAAATCCTCCTGTGAAACCATTTTGTCCTCCACCGCGAGGTTGTATACTCGTATAAGGGATTCGGATAAGATCCTCTTTTTCACTAATTCGCCGTATCCAGATATCTGTCGAGCCAAATCCCCAAAAAGTATTTTGAAATTTTGTGCGTTCCGCGGGTGTTAACGCTAAACGCTGTGTGAGCCAATCAGCTACAAAATATGCACGCGGTGCTTTCCCAGCAAGCTGTTTAAAGCGTTTTGATGCTGGAGTAAATTCTCTACCCATCTGCGCATCCAAAGAATTTGTCGCAAAATCCTGCGCTCTTTGGAATGTAATATCCCATAATTTTTGTCTCAATTCATCTGGACCTGCAATCTGGGACTCAAGCATGAGCATAAGTGCCAGGCTTCGTTCTTCTTCTGTCGCTGGCCCAATTGCATCCATTCGGCCGGTAAAAAGAGCTTGGGTTATCCTGGTTGCTTCCTCATCAATGAGTTCTGACCTGTCTTCCTCATTCATTTTTATACGAGATTTTGCAGGCAAGAGATCTCTATATCCAGATACTACCCAATCAACTTCATTTTGAACTCTTTCAAGTGTTGGGACTTCTATATTTGCTGCAACTCCAATTTTTTTTGAATAGGCTTCCACTTGATCTAGTATTCCGTGTTGCAATCTATCTGCTAAACTTTCCCCACCGGAGCTAGGATCACTCATGAGCACTCGTGCAGCAGCAAGCCTTAATGCAGATTCAGCAAATCCCGGTTGCCCAGACCCATCACTTTTTTTTTGTTTTTCTGAAATTCCATTTCCGTTCCCTTCAATACCATGTTCCCAATAATCTCCGAGTCCATGAAGTGAACTAAAGATAGGTTTTCCACCTAGCTGTGCTGCTCTTTGTTGCGACACTCTCGGAGAAACCGGGGCACCACCATCTAGTCCATGTTCTAAATATTGAGCGAGTGTATCACCCGAACCTGATGGAATAGTCGCGGACGAACGCCCAGGCTCACTGCCCTTACCATTCGTACCATGACGTAAATATTCTGCTAAAGTTCCCATACATTATTCAATAACGGTAAATTCACCTTCAACAACATTTGGATCGGGAAGGAGTGGTTGACTAGACTCGGAATTATATTCGTCTTGTGGTTGTGTATCTCCACTATTCTGTGGTTTCTGATGAGATGATTGACGGGAAGATCCAGTCACTTGACCAACTATAAAAACTACAGCTTCACGAAGAAGTCCACCTGCTGTCCGCGCCGCATTTCCTGCAGCAGTTCTTACAGGTTCAGGAATGACAGGACCGGTACGATCCGGCGTACGAAGATCATCAGGTAGTCCATTTGCAGCATAATCCGTTAGTGATTCTGCCAGTGCTTTTGCAGTTGCTTCAACATCATCTTTTGCAGCATCGCTAATTGCTTTCTTCACTGCGCCAAAAAAAACCTCTGCGATAGATGGAGGCGGTGGTGGAGGTTTCGCGCCGGGTCTTGGATACGGCTCTGTTCCACGTTCGTTCCATTGAGCAAGTGGCGATGGTGGAACAGTATATGGGGATCGTATAGCCGGTTTTCCAGAACTTTCAGGTTTGCTTTCACCAGTACCACGAGCTAAATATTCTTCTATGTTCATATATGTTATAAGTATTCCAAATTACAAATTTTTAAAATAATTTGTTTTTGTGAATACATAAAGTTCTTTGTATTTTATGAATTATAGGTCATCAATACAGATATTTCAATCCAACCTACATTCGCACTTGAAATGCACCACTAGCGGATACGTGAAGATTTCGTAATCTTCTCATACACCTCATTGGGCGTCAAGAATCCTAATACTTTCCTCGGCGTATTGTTCATCTGGTCTT